>Ga0233427_10001161_pt1 | contig 29556 bp, 24 predicted proteins | sample SI_118_April2016_5_FD_179885 | JGI IMG/M metagenome (GOLD analysis project Ga0233427, IMG submission 179885) | Seawater microbial communities from Saanich Inlet, British Columbia, Canada - SI_118_April2016_100_MG | ecosystem: Environmental > Aquatic > Marine > Inlet | place: Canada: British...
AAGGTTGAAATTATGAGTATTTTTATTGATGAAAAAACCCCAGTACTGGTTCAAGGTATTACTGGACGAATAGGCTCTTTTCATGCCAAAGAAATGATCGATTATGGAACCAACGTGGTTGCTGGCGTAACGCCTGGTAAAGGAGGCACAACGCATCTTGGAAAGCCAGTATTTAACACTGTTCATGAAGCTGTTAAGGAGACTGGAGCAGAGGCCAGTATTGTTTTTGTTCCTCCAGCCTATGCAGGCGATGGGATTATGGAGGCTGCTGAGTCGGGTATTAAATATTGTGTTAGCATTACAGACGGCATTCCAACGCATGATATGATTCGTGTAAAGCGCTATATCAATAGTGCCCAACCAGAAGATCGAATGGTTTTAACGGGACCTAACTGCGCAGGAACCATCTCTCCCGGAAAGGCAATGATGGGAATTATGCCTGGCCATATTTACATGAAAGGTAGTGTTGGATTGATTGGAAGATCTGGCACCTTAGGTTATGAAGCTGCCTCCCAAATGAAGGAACTAGGAATTGGAATTAGTACTGCGGTTGGAATTGGTGGAGACCCAATTAATGGAAGCTCTTTTGTGGAAATTCTTAAGCATTTTGAGAGTGATGATGAGACTGAAGCTGTTTTGATTATTGGAGAAATTGGTGGCCCTCAGGAAGCTGAAGCTGCAGACTACTTTAAAAAAAATATGAGTAAGCCGATGGCTGCATATATAGCTGGACTGACCGCACCTCCAGGGAGATTAATGGGTCATGCAGGAGCAATTGTCAGCTCAAGTGGCGAGAGCGCTTCTGAAAAAGTTGAAATACTTGAAAGTGCTGGCATCTTGGTTGCACCCACGCCATCAGATATGGGAATTACAATGGCTAAACTTTTGAAAAGAATTAAGTAAAATATAAAATAATATTAGTAAGATTCAAGGGCCTTTATGAAAGGTTGTAGGTATGTTTCATATTTTTTCCATGCTTCGGAGCTTCCTTGATACATTTTCTTTCTAACCTGTGAAGAACTTGCTGTAACTACTCCACGAGTATTTTTATGAAAATTTAGACAGTTTTCATCCCATTCTAGATCACAGTATTTAAGTAGTTTTTGAGTCTCAACTTGCTGATTTTCAGTTAATTTTTCATAACTAATATCATAAATTTGATTAGGAAACATTTCATGCCAAGTATTCATAGTTTTAACGTACGAGCAGTAAAAATCAACTATATCGTTCATATTATAAGCCCAGGCATTGCCCTTGCCACTAAAGAAATTCTTATAAATTGACCAACATACTGCCCTGGCGTCTCTTTTAAGATGAATGATTTTTGCCTCTGGAAAAGCTTTTAAAATAAAACCAATGTATTCAAAATTTAAAGGCATCTTGTCGGTAAATGCAGCCTCTTTAATCTTAAGTGGCTCAATAGACTTGAAATACTCATTGCGGATATTAATTAAATCTTTCTTTGTGAGATTTTTATCTAAATCTTTATTAGTAATATTTTCTATATATGGATTAACAGATGTTTTAAGATATTTTAATTCTCCAGCCCCATAAACATTCTTATGACTAGAAATAATCTGCTCTACAAGTGAAGAACCTGATCGAGGCATTCCAACTATAAAAACAGGTTTTTTGGTTAGGTTTTCCTCAACTAATTTTTTACTTAATAAAGGAAATGATTTGGCAGTTACCGCTAGATTCGAATGAAACTTTTCTATTGAATTATAGGAGTAGTTTAAATCTTGCTTACGAAGCTTATTGCCTTCATCCAAGTACTTAAAAAATTCACTTTCATTATTTAAATTCTCATTAACTTTTGCAAGTGCAAAGCACAAATTTATTCTATCTGATTGATTTAGAGAATTCTTAGAGTAAAGTGACACCATTTGATCTACTTGAGAGTCTACTTTTGTGTATTGTTTTATTGCGCTAAGATTTCTATGAGCCTCAGCATAGCTTGAGTCGATATTTATTGCTTGTTCATAATTAACTTTTGCTTTATCTCGAAGACCCATAATTTCAGATGAAATACCCAAATTATTAAAGGCAAGTGCGTAGTTAGGGTTGATTAATGTTGCTTTCTCGTATTGTTCCATGGCTTCTTGGTAAAGACTTAGCTCTTGAAATACTGCACCAAGGTTATTATGAGCTTCAGCATAGTTTGGACTATATGCAAGAGCCCACTCAAGGCTTGTCACTGCAGAATCCAAATTCCCAAAATGCATGTTTAATAGACCAATATTATTATGCGCTTGAGGATAAGCATGTTTGAGTTCAACAGCCTTTTCATAGGAATTAAGGCTATTATTTATCTGGCCATTTTTTTGATAAGCAACACCTAGATTGTAATACGCCTCTGCATAATCTGGTTTAAGTGCAATAGCTTGTTCAAAGTTCTCTATTGCGGAGTCAATGGGTCCAATTTCACTATAGCACGCACCTAAAATATTATAAAGCAGAGATTCCTGAGGGAAATTTATGATCAAATCCTTGACTAATAGCTGTGCTTTATCCATTTGGCCTTGAGAATAAAAATGCATAACTTCATCTAATTGCTTTTGAGCTGGTCTTGTCTCATTTTTTTGGTCTAACATTGACAAGCTTTTTAGCGCTTCTAGGTTATTTGGAGAAGATTGCAAAATACTAGAGTAAAGCTCTCGAGCCTCTCTAATATCTCCTTTTTTTATAAGTTTTTTTGCGCGAATTAAAAGTCGCTCAGCTTTAATTGACATTTGATAAGTTATTTTTTTGAGTTCAGTTTACATACTTTAAAAGTATACTAAAATACCACAATATATAAGCATTAATTTATGCCTTTAATGGCTGAACTAACTTACATTTAGGTTTATTAACAACTAATTTAATTTACTGGAAAAAAATATTTTATTTTTTTTAGTAAATAAATGCAAGTTTTTAGCTCAACAAAGTTTTGGAATTTATATGAAGAATAATCAAAGCTCCCCATCTAAAAAAGAAGTTGAGTCGGTCTTTGCATTATATTTAAATGGTGAATACAAAAAAGCTGTAGATTCAATCAAAGCATTAAATATTAAATATCCGAATCAACCCTTGCTATTTAATCTAATTGGAGCTTGCTATAAAGAATTGGGCGAATTAGCTGGAGCAGCTAAGATGTTTGAAGTGGCAGTTACTTTAAATCCAAAATATGCTGAAGCTCATTTCAATTTAGGGGTTGTTTATCAAGACTTAGATCAGAAAGAATTTGCTGTACGAAGTTATAAAAATGCAATAGAAATTACACCGAATTATCCATCGGCCCATAATAATCTTGGCAATATATTAAGAGAACTTGGGGAGTTAGAGGCTTCAATTGAGTCTTTAGAGTGGGCAATTGCTTACAAACATGACTTTGCTGAAGCCCATAATAATCTAGGAAGCACTCTTCATAGATATGGAAGAGTAGAAGATGCTATAAATTGTTTTGAAAAAGCGTTAAGCTTTAATAAAAATTATCCTCTTGCAATATTTAATCTTGCTCTAGCTTTGAAAGACATTGGTAATAAAGATTATTATTACAAAATGATAGAGAAAACAGTTGAACTTAAACCAAATTGGAGTGATGCACAACTTCATTTAAGTCGTGTAAAAAAATATAAAAATAATGACCCACAGATTTCTGAAATACATGCTTTTTTATCAGATACTGAATTAAGTCTAAAAGATCGAATCAATTTTAATTTTACTCTTGCTAAAGTTTATGAAGATACAGGTGATCTTGATAAACAATTTAAGTTCTTAAATGAAGCTAACCGTCTGCGCAAAGAGGAATCAGAATATTCTTTTGAAAAAGATGTGAAATTATTTAATAGGATTAAAAAAACTTTTCAGAACCCTCCAAAACCTTTAAGTAAATCAATTTTAAAACCCTCAATAAAAAGACCTATTTTTATTGTTGGGATGCCTCGCTCTGGGACCTCGCTAGTTCACCAAATTATTTCGAATCATAAACAAGTTCATGGAGCTGGCGAGTTGACAAAATTAAATAAATTTGCGTCACCTTTTTTAATCAATGAAGACGAAAAAAATAAAATTATTGTTTCTGAAAAGAATCTTTTATCTATTCGTGAAAATTATTTAGATATTTTGATGAATTTGGATGTTTCTGAAAGAATTATTGTGGATAAAATGCCTTTAAACTTCAGATATATTGGCTTTATTTTGTCAGCTTTCCCTGAGGCAAAAATCATTCATATGAATAGAGATCCTATGGCGGTTTGTTGGTCTATATATAAATATTATTTCCCTGGAAATGCATATTCTTACAATCAAGCAGATATTGCAGCTTATTATGGGCTTTATGAAAATCTAATGGCTTTTTGGAAAAAACTTTTTCCTAATAAAATTTTTGACCTATGTTATGAAGATCTTACTTTAAATCAAAAGATTGAAACTCAAAAACTATTAGATTATTGTGGTTTGGAGTGGGATGAAAACTGTCTTAATTTTCATAAAAATAAGACAGCTGTTAAAACTACGAGTGCAATTCAAGTTAAGCAAAAGATGTATCAAGGGAGCTCAGATGCTTGGAAAAAATATGAAGCATACCTTCAGCCACTTGTTAAAGGTTTAAATTATTACTAGATTATAATCATGGAGCATACTGGACCAACTCAATCAAAAATCGACTCTATAATCTCTTTGTATTCAAAAGGAGAGTTTGAGCATGCCCTAGAAGATGTATCAGAATTAATTACTATTTTTCCTGAAGAGTCAATTCTACACAATATAAATGGAGCCTGCTACCAAGGTTTAGGTGATCTAGATTCTGCAGTAAAAAGCTTTATGAGGGCAATTGAAATTAATTCTGATTACTCTAAAGCTCACTATAACCTTGCCGGTACTCTTTTTGAATTAGGTAGACTTGATGAGTCAATTAAGAGTTATGAGTTATCTTTATCAATTGATCCAAACTATGCTGAAGCACATAACAATCTTGGTAACGTTTTTAGGGAGCTTGGCCAGTTTGAAGATGCATTAAATTGTTACAAAAAAGCTATTAAATTAGATCAAAATTATGTAGAAGCTTTTTTTAGTGCAAGCATTTCCTTACAAAGTCTTGGGCGTTATGAGGATATGGTTGAATATTTGGAAAGGGTTTTGGTACTTAAGTCTAACTTTTCTGAAGGTTATAATAATTTAGGGATTGCATTCAAAGAAATAGGTCTTTATTCAAAAGCAATTTCAGCATATCAAAAAGCTCTTGAAATCAAACCAGATTATTTTGAAGCACTCAATAATCTTGGTAATGCATATAAAAATAACAATGAACTCGAGAAAGCCATTGAGTCTTATCAAAAAGCTCTTTCAATTAGTCCAGATTATCCTACTTTGCATAATAATCTTGGCAATGCTTTAAAGGAGTTCGGTGAGGTCGAAAGGGCAATTCAATGCTTTAGACAGGCGATTGAAATTAATCCAGAATTCCCTGACTCTCATAACAATCTTGGGGATGCTTTTAGAGAGTTAAATCAATTTGATGATGCGGTAGAAAGTTATGAGAAGGCAATCAATCTAGATCCAAATTATTTTGAGGCATTTAACAATCTTGGAACTGCTTATAAAGATCTGGATAAGTTAGATGAGGCAGTTAGTTCCTATGAAAAGGCACTTAAAATTAATCCAGCGTTCTCTGATTCTTACAATAACCTTGGAAATGTACTAAAAAAACTTGGAAAACTTGATGAGGCGCTCGATTGCTATGAAAAGGGGATAGCTTTAAATCCTGATGATGTGGATATTCATAATAATATTGGAAGGCTTTTTTCAAAATTAAAAAGAATGGATGAGGCTCTAAAGTCATATAAAACTGCTGTAAAAATAAACCCTCAGCATGCAGAGACTTATAAAAATTTGGCTATTATATTCATGGATCTAGATAGGCTTGAAGAATCTTTTAGATATGTTGAGAAAGCATTGAATCTAAATCCTGAATATGCAGAAGGCCATAGTATGAAGGGTCGAATACTGTCTGAATTTGATCAACTTCATGAGGCATTAGAAAGCTTTAAAAAAGCTGATCGAATTGATCCAAATTTATACTTTATTCTTAGCAATATATTGCAAACAAAAATGAGACTTTGTGATTGGAATACTTTGCCAGAACTTATAAAGGAATTAGAAAATAGAATCAACATTAATGAAAAACATACGATTATTCCATTTGATTTACTCTCCCTGATTGATGATCCAAGGCTTCAAAGAATGGCTTCTGAAAATTATATTAAGGCAGACTTTCCAAGAAATTACAGTGTTCCAAATTCAACACCTTACCCAATACATAAAGAAATTCGAATTGGTTATTTTTCATCAGATTTTAGAGTGCATCCTGTTGCAACCTTGACCGCAGAACTTTATGAGACTCATGATAGGAGTCAATTTGAAATTCATGCTTTCTCATTTGGTCCAGATACCGGTGACGAGATGAATTTGAGAATTAAATCAGGCGTTGATCACTTTCATGATATTCGTGATATGTCAGAGAGGGATGCTGTTGTTCTCGCAAGGTCCCTTGAAATCGATATTGCAATTGATTTGGGAGGCTTTACTGGCGATTCAAGAACTGGAATATTTGCAATGAGAGTTGCGCCAATTCAAATTAGCTATATTGGCTATCTTGGAACAATGGGCTCAGAGTATTACGATTATTTAATTGCAGATCAAATCATGATTCCTGAAAAATATCAACAGTATTATTCTGAAAAAATTATATACTTGCCTAGTTTTCAAGTGAATGATTCAAAAGAAAAACCACCAAATATATTTTTCTCTCGAAAGGATATTGGGCTGCCTGAAGAAGGCTTTATTTTTTGTTGCCTAAATAATACTTACAAAATAAACCCGAGTGTTTTTGATAGTTGGGCAAAAATTCTGAATAGTGTAGAGGGCAGTATCTTATTAATTTATGCAGATCATGAATCTTCAAAAATAAATCTCATCAAGGAAATTAAAAGTAGAGGAGTTGATTCTAATAGGCTATTTTTTGCTGAAAGTTTTTCAAGACCTGAGTATTTAGCGAGATATCGAATCCCTGATTTATTTCTTGATACAAGACCATATAATGCTGGAACTACTGCAAGTGATGCTCTTCGAATGGGCTTACCAGTCTTGACATTAATGGGAGAGTCCTATCCCAGTAGGATGGCTGGAAGCATTCTCACTGCAGCTAATCTACCAGAACTCATAACATATTCAGAGCAAGAGTATCAGTCAATGGCAATTGATTTAGCTTCAAACCCTAAAAAACTCAAAGTAATCAAAGAAAAATTGGAGAACAATCTAATAAAAACACCATTATACGATATAGCCTTATTTACAAAAAGTTTAGAATTTTCATTTAAAGAGATTTATAAGCGAGAAAAGAATGGATCTAAACCAAAAAATATTTATGTTGATTTATAGATAATGAGTTCAGACGGCAAGCCATTTATAAAAAAAGAGAAAATTAATTCTGTTATTAGTCTTTTTTCGAGTGGCAGTTTTGATAGGGCTTTAAAGGATTTAGAGTCATTGACAAAAGATTACCCAGATGATTCTTTGCTTTTTAATATTAAGGGCGCTTGCTATGCAGGCTTAGGTCAATTAGATAAGGCAGTTAATTCTTACAAGGATGCAGTCACTTTAAATCCTCAATACTCTAAGGCGCATTATAACCTTGGAGGGGCTTTACAAGAAATGGGAGCTCTAGATGATTCAGTGCAAAGCTACCTAAAGTCTTTATCAATTGACCCAGATTATGCTGAGGCGCATAATAATTTAGGAAATGTATACAGGCAACAAAACCTGTTAGATAAAGCTGTTAATTCTTATATAAGTGCAATAAGTATTAATCCAGATTATGTTGAAGCGCACTATAGCATTGGACTTGTTTTTCAGGATCTTGGGCAAATAGATTCAATGATTAGCCATATTAAGAAAGTTTTAATTATTAAGCCCAACTTTCCAGGAGCCTACAATAACTTAGGCATAGCACTTAAGAGTATTGGGCAATTAGATGATGCTATTTTGTCTTATAAGAACGCTCTTTTAATCCAGCCAAAAAATATCGAAGTTCATAATAATCTTGGGAACGCATACAAAGAAAAAGGTCTTATTGATGAGGCAATTAGCTCTTATAAAGTGGCTTTAAAAATTAATCCAAATTTACCTTTATTGAATATTAATTTGGGCAATGCATTAAAGGAACTTGATCTATTAGATGATGCTATGGCTGCGTATAAAAAAGCTATCAATATTGATTCTAATAATGCTGAAGCGTTCAACAATCTTGGAATTGTGTTAAACAAAATGGAACATATAGATGATGCTATGGCTGCATATGAAAAGGCTATCAAGATTGATTCTAATTATGCTGAAGCATACAACAACCTTGGAATTGTGCTAAATAAACTGGGCCGATTAGATGAAGCTGTTACTTCATATGAACAGGCACTTTTAATTAATCCAGATTACACCGATTCCTATAATAATCTTGGTATTGTTCTAAAAAAAATAGGACGACTAGATGATTCTATTGCATCTTATGAAAAGGCTATCAAAATCAATCCTAATGATGCAGACACTTATAATAATATTGGGATTGCTTTTGCTGACATTGGAAGATTAAATGATGCAATTGCCTCTTATGAAAAGGCAATCATTATTAATCCAGAATATGCAGAAAGTTATAATAATTTGAGTATAGTATTTTTAAAACTTAAAAAACTAGAACAAGCTCAAGGGTATAACAAAAAGGCATTAAAGATTAAACCCAGATTTGCTGAAGGTTTTGCAATTCAAGGAAGAATTTATAGCGAACTTAAGCAACTCTATAAAGCCCTTGCTTCTTATGAGAAAGTAAATGTTATCAATTCAAAATTAGCTTACAATCTGGGAGCCATTTTAAATGTCAAAATGAATCTTTGCCATTGGGATGATTTACCAAAACTTTTGGCTAAGCTAATAAAAAAAATTAATAACAATGAAAAAGTAATTGTTCCTTTTGATTTGTTAGGCCTTATTGATGATCCCATGCTTCAAGGTAAGGCGTCTAAAATTTATGCGAGTGAGCAGTACCCAAAAAATTCAAGTCTACCTAACATTGAAGTTTATAAAAGTCATAAAAAAATACGAATAGGATATTTTTCCGCTGACTTTAAAATTCATCCGGTTGCAACACTCACTGCTGAACTATATGAGACTCATGATAGAAAGAGTTTTGAAATCTTCGCATTTTCATTTGGCCCAAATACAAATGACGAAATGAACCTCAGGATTAAAAAAGGTGTTGACCATTTTTATGATGTTAGGGAAAAGTCTGATAAAGAAATTGTAATGCTTGCTAGATCTCTTGAAATTGATATTGCTATTGATTTGGGTGGCTACACTGCGGACTCGAGAACGGCTATTTTTGCTATGTCAGCAGCTCCAATTCAAGCTAGCTACATTGGTGTATTATCAACAATGGGAGCTAATTATTATGATTATCTAGTTGCAGGAAAATCAATGATTCCCAAGGAAAATCAGAAGTATTTTACTGAGAAAATTGTTTACTTGCCAAGCTACCAGGTAAACGATTCAAAAGAAGTTTTGCCAGAGTTATCGTTTAGTAGAGATGATTTTAATTTGCCAACCAATTTTTTTGTATATTGCTGCTTCAATAGTGCATTCAAGTTAAATCCGGACGTTTTTGATAGCTGGGCACGAATCTTAAAGGCTGTCAACAAGAGTGTTTTGTTTTTGGCTATTGATGAAGAAGAAATAAGACTTAACTTGATTAAGGAGATTAGTCAGCGCGGTGTTGATTCTAGACGATTAATTTTTGGAGAACGTATTCCTAGACCTGAATATTTAGCAAGGTTTAAAGTAGCAGACCTGTTTCTAGATACTAGGCCTTATAATGCTGGAACTACAGCCAGTGATGCCCTCAGAATGGGGCTACCAGTATTAACTTTAAAAGGCCAATCATTTAATAGTCGAGAGGCGTCTAGTGTATTAAGCTCTCTTGATATGCCAGAACTTATTACTAATTCTGAAGATGAGTACGAGTCACTTGCAATAGAATTAGCATCAAACCCAGAAAAGCTTAATAGTTTTAAAGGTAGATTGATTAGAAATTTATCTAGCGCTCCTTTGTATAACACTCCTCTATTTACAAAAAATCTAGAAAATGCTTACAGAATAATGTTTGATAGGGCTCAAAAAGGTCAAAAACCAAAACATATTTATGTGGATTAATTAATGAAAAAGTCAGAAACTCAAAAAACTCTCACTAAAGAACAAATAAATATTGTTGTCAACCTTTATTCAAGTCAGAAATACAAAGAAGCGATAATTCAAATAAAAGAGCTAGATAAAAAATTTCCGAATGTCCCTCTACTTTTTAATATGAATGGAGCATGTTATAAGGCATTAGGCCAATTCGAAAATGCTTTAAAAATGTTCCAAACAGCAGTCAACTTGAAACCAGATTTTCTTGAAGCTTACAAAAATCTTGGAATTACCTTTAAAGATTTAAATCGCCTGGATGACGCAGTTTATTGTTTTGAGCAAGCTATAGAAATTGACCCAAACAATTCAATACTGCATTTTTATCTAGCAAATATATTTGAAGAGTTGGATCAGTTTGATAAATCAATTAGACATCACAAGATTGCAATAGAAATTAACCCAAAATTTTCTGAGTCATTTAATAATATTGGCAATGTTTTTAAAAAACATAACTGTTTAGATGATGCTGTTGAAAATTATAAAAAGGCAATAGAAATTAACCCAAATTTTCCAGAGGCATACAACAATCTGGGGAATATTTATAAAGATCTTGGTAAATTTGATATTGCTGTAAAAAATTATCAGAAGGCGTTAGAAATTAACCAGAATTTTGTTGAAGCAATTTACAATCTTGGTATTGTTCAAAAAAAACTTAGACAAATAGAAGAATCGGTCATAAGTTTTAAAAAGTCTTTAGAGATTAATCCCAAATTTGCAGAAGCGCACAACAACCTAGGAAGCTCTCTTAATGCCCTTGGTCAGAATTTAGATGCAATGGAATCTTGTAAAAAAGCTCTAGAAATTAACCCTAATTACGCCGAAGCATACAATAATCTTGGAAATATTTATAATGATCTTAGAAAGTCTAATGCGGCAATTGAAAGTTATCAAAAGGCAATATCTTTAAGTCCTAATTATGCTGAAGCTCATAGTAATTTAGGTTCAATTTACAGAGACCGCAAACAAAGAGATAAGGCGCTTTTATATTTTGAGAAAGCTCATTCATTAAAGCCTGATCTGGACTTTATATTAGGAGATATTCTTCAATTAAAAATGAGACTTTGTAAGTGGGATAATCTTCCACAACAGCTAACAGAACTTAAGAATCGAATTGAAAGAAATGAAAAAGTCGTTAGTCCTTTTTCGCTATTGGGACTTATAGACGACCCTAAAATTCAGAGAAAAGCCTCAGAAATCTATGTTAATTATTACTATCCCAAAAATGATATTCTACCTAATTTAATAAATTATCCACTGCATAAAAAAATCCGGATTGGTTATTTTTCAGCTGACTTTAAACAACATCCTGTCGCAACTCTAACAGCAGAGTTATATGAGTTGCATGATCGAGATTGTTTTGAAATTTACGCTTTTTCTTTTGGTCCTGATACAAAAGATGAGATAAACTTAAGAATTAAGAATGGTGTTGATTATTTTCATGATGTTCGAGAGAGTTCTTTAAGAGATATAGTTTCACTTGTAAGATCTTTTGAAATTGATATTGCTATTGATCTGGGAGGTTTTACTGCCAAGTCCAGAACTGAGATATTTGCAATGTCGGTAGCACCAATACAGTTGAGTTATATTGGATATCTTGGAACACTAGGCGCCGAGTATTATGATTACTTAATTGCTGATCAAATCATGATACCGGAAGACTTTCAAAAATATTATTCAGAAAAAATAATTTATTTACCAAGCTTTCAAGTCAATGATTCTAGGGAGAAGCAACCAGATATTGTTCTAATGCGAGAGGAAATTGGCCTACCAAAAGAGGGCTTTGTTTTCTGTTGTTTTAATAATACTTATAAGATAACACCTACTGGCCTAGATCTCTGGACGCCAATTCTAAAAAGGGTACCTAGTAGTGTTTTACTTCTTGTTGCAGACAATGAAATTGCAAAAGCTAACCTAATCAAAGAATTTGATCAACGAGGTATTAAGGCTAGCAGATTAATTTTTGGAGGTCGTCTTGAGAGGCTGGAGTACCTAGCTAGGTATCGCCTAGTCGATCTCTTTTTAGATACAAACCCCTATAATGCTGGAACTACTGCCAGTGATGCACTGCGAATGGGCTTACCAGTCCTTACTTTACTGGGTAAAGCCTACCCTAGTAGAATGGCGGCAAGTATTGTTAATGCAGTTAACTTACCAGAGTTAATTACTTATTCTGAAAAAGAGTATATATCACTTGCAATTGAAATAGCTACTGACCAAGAAAAATTAATAAAAATTAAAGAAAAGTTAGTTAGTAATCTTTCTAAAGCTCCATTATTTAATACTAAAGTATTTACAAAAAATCTTGAGGACGCATATAAAAATATTTATGAAAGACACCATAAGGGTCTTAAGCCTGATCATATTTTTGTTGAACATGATGGGTCTTAGGACATTAAAATAGGGCTGTAAAATAAAGTGAGCATTTATTGACTATTTAGAGAATTTATATCATGAAAAAAAAACAAGTTAAAGACATGTCAGTAATGCCCGAAGGGTCTGACAATATAGTATTGTTTCACCCTTACGTTTCAGAGCTTGCGAAAACTTCAGTAATGGAGACATTGGACTCACGCTGGATTGGTCAAGGCCCAAAAGTTAAATTATTTGAAAAGAGCTTTAGTAAAAAATTTGGCTCTAATTCTCCCGCAATTGCTGTGGGATCTGGAACTGATGCCCTGCATTTATCTTATATACTTGCTGATTTAAAGCCTGGGGATGAAGTTATAGCTCCAGTTTTTACGTGCACAGCGACTAATATTCCTTTTCTTTATATGGGCGTTAAAATAAATTTTGCAGACATTGACCCTGAGACCATGAATATAGATGTTCACCATGTTCGTCAATTAATGAATCAAAATGTAAAGGCTATTATTTGTGTTCATTATGGAGGTCTCCCTTGTGACATGGATGAGTTGCAATTGATAGCAGATGAGTGGGGAATTCCTATCATTGAAGACGCTGCTCATGCAGTCGGGGCTAAGTATAAAGGTGTTGATATTGGGAGTTTATCTGATTTTACAATGTTTTCCTTTCAGGCTATAAAACACATAACTACTGGCGATGGAGGTATGCTTATTATCAAAAACAAAGAATTGGTTGATAAAGCGGAACGAATAAGATGGTTTGGGATTGATAGAAATTCAAAGCAAGCTGGAATTTGGGAAAATGATATTACTGAGGTGGGCTATAAGTATCAAATGACTGACATTGCTGCAGCAATGGGAATTGCCTCATTATCAGAATTTGATAATCAATCCAAGTTGCGTAAAGAATTGTTCGAAGCCTATGAGTTGGAATTATCAAATTGCGATAGAGTGAAAGTTGTTGGAGGTGGCTTTTCAGATAGAGAGCACGCTGCTTGGTTATTCACTGTTTTAGTGGAAGATAGATATAAATTACAGAAAAAGCTAAGGGATAATTATATTGAGAGTAACCAAGTTCATTTCCGAAATGATCGTTATTCAATATTTAAAGAATTTACTGATGGAAAAGTATTTCCAAATATGGATAAAGTTGAAGATAATTATCTTGTATTACCGCTTCATGTAAGGATGACTTTGGAAGATGTAAAAAGGGTATGTGATGTTATCAAACTTGGCTGGTAATTAAATAATGGATAATAATAAAACTATTCTTGTAACTGGCGGCGCTGGGTTTATAGGTTCAGAGTTGGTTAGGTACCTTGTGCAAAATACTAAATATAATGTTGTAAATATCGATAAGCTTACCTATTCTGGTAATTTACAGTCATTAATCTCTGTTGAAAGTCATGAGAGCTATACATTTGAGCAAGTAGATATTTGTGATGACAACCAATTGAAAAGGATTTTTTCAGAGCATGAGCCTGACATTGTAATGCATCTTGCAGCTGAATCTCATGTCGATCGATCGATTGATGGTCCTAGAGAGTTCATCCAAACAAACATCGTTGGTACTTTTGTATTACTCGAACAAGTAAAGAATTATTGGCAAAAGCTTCATGATGTAAAAAAAGAAGAATTTAGATTTCTGCATGTTTCAACTGATGAAGTCTATGGAGACTTGAATGGTAAGGAAGATTTCTTTTTAGAGAGTACTGCTTATGATCCAAGCTCACCATATTCTGCATCTAAAGCTAGCTCTGACCATTTAGTTCGAGCTTGGTTTCGAACTTACCAGTTGCCAGTATTAATTTCAAATTGTTCAAATAATTATGGTCCATGCCAATTCCCTGAAAAACTTATTCCACATATCATTCTTAATGCAATAGAGGGAAAAAAACTACCCATATATGGAGATGGAAAGCAAGTTAGGGATTGGCTATATGTAAATGACCATGTAAGGGCACTTATGACAGTAGTTTTAAAAGGCAAGGTTGGAGAGACATATAATATCGGTGGCAATAATGAAGTTCAGAATATTGAGGTTGTAACAAAAATTTGTAATATTTTAGATAAACTTATTCCAGACAGATTAAAAGGACTTAGTTCCTATGGTGAGTTAATTACTTATGTTCAAGACAGGCCAGGCCATGATGTAAGATATGCTATAGACAACACAAAAATTAAGAGTGAATTGGGCTGGGAGCCAAAAGAAAGCTTTAAATCAGGAATGCAAAAAACTGTAGAGTGGTATTTAGATAATTTAACGTGGTCTGAAAATATTCAGAATGGGAGTTATAAACTTGAGCGCTTAGGGGTCAAAATATAATGAAAGGAATTATTCTTGCTGGCGGCTCAGGAACTCGGCTTTTTCCCCTTACCAAAGGAGTTTCAAAGCAATTAATGCCAATCTATGACAAGCCAATGATTTATTACCCATTGTCCGTTCTTATGCTTGCAGGAATTAAAGAGATTTTAATTATCTCAACTCGAGAAGATTTGCCAAGATTTGAGCATTTACTGGGCAAAGGTTCAGAAATAGGTATGAAGTTTGAGTACATAGTTCAACCCAGTCCTGATGGACTTGCGCAAGCATTTATTTTAGGCAGAGATTTTATTGGTAACGATAATGTTAGTTTAGTTCTTGGCGATAATATTTACTATGGCCATGGTATGAATCATATATTATCCCAAGCCATGGAAAATGTGGAGAAAAATAATGTTGCTTCAGTGTTTGGCTCACATGTGAATGATCCTGAGAGGTATGGAGTTGTTGATTTTGATAAAAATGGAAGAGCGTTAAATATAGAAGAAAAGCCCAAGAATCCCAAAAGTAATTTCGCGGTTACTGGGCTATATTTCTATCCAAATGATGTTGTAAATAAAGCAATTAATGTTCTTCCATCAAATAGAGGTGAACTTGAAATAACTTCTATAAATCAAATGTTTTTGAATGAAGATAGACTTCATGTAGAGATAATGGGAAGAGGTTATGCATGGCTTGATACTGGAACACATAAAAATCTTCTTGAGGCATCAACTTTTATTGAAATTATCGAAAGAAGACAGGGACTTAAAGTGGCTTGTATTGAGGAGATAGCTTTTGAAAAAGGCTATATTGATAGAGCTCAACTGATTGAATTGGCGACTCCACTCTCTAATAACCAATACGGACAGTACCTGCTCAAAAGAGCTAAGGAATCCAGTTGAATTTTCTACCCCAAGTAATTCCAGATATTGTCCTAATAAAACCAACTTTACATGGAGATGATAGAGGTTATTTTGCCGAAACCTTTAGACAAGATTTATTTAATAATGCTATAGGCAGAAATATTAATTTCATTCAAGATAATGAATCTAAATCCTCAAAGGGTGTTTTAAGAGGTCTTCATTATCAAGTTGCGCCTTACTCACAATCAAAGCTTGTAAGGGTTATCCAAGGAGCAGTTATGGATGTTGTAGTAGACATTCGAAAGTCTAGCTCAACTTTTGGGCAACATTTGTCTTTTGAACTTACTTCAAATAATAAGCACCAACTTTTTGTCCCAGAGGGTTTTGCACATGGTTTTGTTGTTCTGAGCGATATAGCTACTTTCAGCTATAAAGTTGACAGTTATTATGCGCCAGAACATGAAAGAGGTATTGCTTATAATGATAAAGAACTAAAAATAAATTGGCAATTAAAATCAAAAATTTTAAAATTATCCAATAAAGATTCAATTAATCCAACATTAGCGAATTCTCAAGATTTATTTGACTAATACAATATGAGAATTTTAATAACTGGAAAGAATGGTCAACTGGGACAATCAATCAAGAAAATCGTTGACGAAAGGAAATTCCCTAATCTAATTAATTATGAATTTGTTTTTATTGGAAGAGAGGAGTTAAATCTTGAGGATATTGCAAGTATCAAGCCTTATTTTGATATTAATGAGTTTAATATTATAATTAACTGTGCAGCATATACCAAAGTAGATAAAGCTGAAGAGAATCAAAAACAAGCAAATTTGATTAATCACACAGCAGTTAGAGAGCTTGCGAAAATTGCGAAGACCAATAATATTAAGCTTATTCATATTTCAACTGATTTTGTTTTTAATGGCCTTAAGGAAGGTCCTTATAATGAAAATGATGCTACCTCACCACTGAGCATTTATGGTGAAACTAAGCTGGCTGGCGAGTTAGCTATTATGGAAACAATGAACTTAAATTCACTTATTATTAGATCGGGGTGGGTCTACTCTGAATTCGGTAATAATTTTGTAAAAACAATTTTGAAGCTTGCACTGACAAAAAGTAGTTTGGATATTGTCTCTGATCAGTATGGAACTCCAACGTATGCATATGATTTGGCATTTTCAATTTTATATATTATCACCACTGAAAAGTTTCTTGAAAATAACAAATCATCAGAGATATTACATTACTCTAATAAAGGTGAGTCAAGTTGGTACGAATTTGCCAAAGAAATTATTAGAATTTCTGAAACTAATTGCCAGTTGAGCCCCATAAAAACTAAAGATTATCCTTTGCCTGCAAAAAGACCAAAGTATTCTGTCTTGAGTAACAAAAAAATTTCGGGAACATATGATTTAGTTATAAAACATTGGAAGGATGCCCTTAAGGAATGTTTAAAAAATCTGTAAATACCTCACTTAACAAGTTTGAATAATATGGAAATACTTCAAATTATTCTTCCAAAGCGAATGATGGATCAAAGAATAGACTTAGCTTTATCTGAAATGCTTCCTGACTTTTCTCGATCTAAGATAACTTCTTGGATTAAATCGGGAGATGCATTAATAGATAATAAAACTTTTAAACCAAAAGATAAAGTCAATGGTAATGAAACTATTCAATTGACATTTAATCACAAAGAAAATAATGATTGGTTGCCTGAAAAAATTAATCTGAATATTGTCTTTGAAGATAATGACATTATCATAATAAATAAACCTTTTGGTCTAGTTACACATCCTGGAGCTGGGAATTGGAGTGGAACTTTAGCAAATGCACTTTTGTATTACGATTCAAATTTATCTAATCTTATTAGAGCAGGAATTGTTCATCGTTTAGATAAAAACACATCTGGCTTGATGGTTGTTGCTAAAAATGTGAAGTCACAAAAATATCTTATAGAGCAGCTTCAAAATCACCTAGTTGAGAGAGAGTACTCAGCAATAGTATATGGACATATGATTTCAGGAGGCTCAATTCATGAGTCGATTGGAAGAGATTCTAAAGATAGAGTTAAGCAAGCTGTCCTAGTTAATGGTAAAGAAGCAATAACTCACTATAGGGCAATTGATCGTTTTAAAAGTCATACGCATGTCAAAGCAATACTAGAAACTGGCAGAACGCATCAAATTCGAGTTCATTTATCTCATGTTGGCTACCCATTGATTGGGGATCCAATGTATGGAGGGCGAGTTCGTTTTCCTAAAAAAGCTTCTCAAGAATTAAAAGATGAACTAATCAATTTTCAAAGACAAGCGCTACATTCAAAAAAATTAACTTTAACACATCCGGTTACTGGCAAATCTATGACATGGAAGGCAGTACTTCCAGATGACATGCAACGGCTTTTGAAAACTCTTAAAAAGTTTGACTCTTGATTGTCAAATAATAAAACATGCATTTATTCCCTAAAAATGTTAATTTTCTATCAACCAAGAGATATATAGATGGCGGCATGAGTATAGAAAATTTTGAAAACTTTAATCTAGCTCTTCATGTTAATGATAGAAAAGAGAGCGTATTAGTAAATCGTTCAATACTGAAAGATTTTTATGGATTACCATCTGAACCGGTATGGATAAATCAAATACACTCATCTATTTGTGTTGATGCTTCATCAACTAAAAGAATAATTAAGGCTGATGCGAGCTTTACTATAAATCCTGGAGTTGTTTGTGCAGTCCTGACTGCCGACTGTTTGCCGGTGTTTGTTAGTAAAAAAGATGGTTCAATGGTAGGTATTGCTCATGCAGGATGGAAAGGATTAATTTCTGGTGTAATCGAAAATTTAATTGAATCTTTTCATTGTAATGGTGATGATTTAGTTGTTCATCTTGGTCCAGCGATTTCAAAGAACTGTTTTGAGGTTGGGGCAGAGATTAAGGACTTGTATTTATCAAATAATACTAATTTTTCTCGTTCGTTCAGTCTTTTTAATGACAAACACTATCTTGATTTATATGATGCCACAAAAGTCATACTTGAATCTTTCAATGTAAAATTTATCACTGGAGGCGATAGATGTACCTTTAAAGAGTCAGATGAGTATTTTTCATACAGGAGAGATGGATTAAATTCTGGAAGGATGGCCCATCTCATTTGGATGAATTAGAATCAGCTATCTAGTGACTTCTCAATACCATTGATTTTGAATTCTAATTTACCACTTATTTTATTTGGAAGATAATAATGAAGTGACTTTTGTTTTCGTTGCTTTTGTTGGACAATACAGCCGCGAACTTCAAACATATCGTTAAGCTCAATATCTTCATATTTTGCGTTAAGGCATCTAAGTAATTTTTTATCATTATTTTCAATATACTGACGAAAATAAAGTTCATCTTCAAATTTTACTATTACGTAAGCCTCAGGATGTATTGGTATAGAGGGATCTACAATGATAATACAATTTTCACTAAACTCAGGTGACATCATATCACCAATATTTTGAAGTGCATAAGGCTCAGAGTTTGTTGCACACGTGGCTTGATAGAGAGTTTTAGAGTCTGCTAATTCTGACATTTAGGGCAGTAGTAGGTAGAACGTTGGTTTTGAATAATTCTTTTAATTTTACCATTACATCTGAGACATGGCTTATCTTCACGATCATATACAGACAGTACTTGTGAAAAATACCCAGGACTCCCATCAACATTTGAAAAATCATTGAGTGTAGTACCGCCATTATTAATTGCGTCAGTTAAGATTTTTTTTATTGATTGAGTTAAAGTCTGATAACGACTTTTTGATGTTTTTCCAGAAACCCTTTTAGGAGAGATGCCTGCAAGAAACAAGCTCTCTGAAGCATAAATATTTCCAACACCAACTACAACTTTGCTGTCCATAATAAATGCTTTAATATTTCTTGATTTTCCAATGGAGGAATAATAAAGAACATCATCAGTAAATTCATAGCTCAAGGGTTCTGGCCCAAGATCACCCAGAAGTTTTAATTGACTCTTATTACCTTGCCATAGGATAGAACCAAATCGGCGTGGATCATGAAAACGAACACTTGTTGAGTTATCCAACTTTAACTCAAAATGATGATGCTTCATTAAAGGTTCAGTTGATGGAACGACACTCATTGAGCCAGACATGCCCAGATGGATAACAAGCTGGCCATCATTAAAATCAATCAGGAGGTATTTGGCACGCCTTGAAATACTATGAATAGTTTTATCTTTTAATGTATCAATTAAATGAGTTGGTATTTCCCAACGAAGCTTTTTTTTGTATATGTGAGCTGACAAAACCCTTCTTTTAACAATTAGGGGCTCAAGCCCTAGCCTGGTTGTTTCGACCTCTGGGAGTTCAGGCACTTATCTATTTTTGTTCATTAACAAGTGCAATCTTTTTGGTAACACCAAAGTCAGTCTTACCACTTCCTAATTTAGGGATCTCTTCGACCAATATAACTTGAGCAGGATGATAAAGCGGGTTAACATTTGCAACTGAAAGAAGCTTTTTAAGCTTATTTTTATCGAGGTTGTTTGTAGCAAGTAGTATAATTTTTTCACCTTTACGTTGATCTGGTAAGCAAGTTGCCGCGATTTCAAGCTCATTGTCATTGCATGCGTCCAGTATTTCTTCCTCTACAATAGTAAGGCTGATCATTTCACCACCAATCTTAGCAAATCTTGAATAACGATCAACAATTGTTAAAAAACCATCTTTATCTAAATGCCCCTTATCACCTGTTCGGTACCACCTATAGCCATCAATAACCTCTATCACTTCAGCTGTCTTTTCTGGCATCTTAAGGTAACCTTTCATAATTTGGGGTCCACCTATTAAAATTAATCCATCCTCTCCAGTTGGTATAGATTCAAGGGAGTCTGGGTCAACGATTCTGAATTCGGTTCCACTAAAAGCTTTTCCTACAGTCCCAGGACGGTTTCTTAATTTATAGGGCGCTTTAATATCAGGTAAATTGACAGATGCACCGGGAGAGGTCTCCGTAGTTCCATAACCCTCATAAACAGGAATCTTAAATTTTGCTTCAAAGCCCTCTCTTACTTCAGTTCTTAATTTTTCTGCACCGGCTACAACTAATCTCAATGATTGCATGGATTCAGAAGTGACTTTTTTATTAATTGAATACATTCTCAGGAAAGTAGGGGTACCAACTAAAATCGTTCCTGAGTACTTTTGTATTCCAGATGCTATTGTTGTAACATCTTTTGGGTCTGCGTGGCAAACAATTGGAATACCTTCAGAGAGAGGCATAAGGGTAGTAATAGCAAATCCAAAAGCATGAAAGGTTGGAAGTGTTGACATAATGACATCACTATCAACAGCACCTAATTCAATTGATGCTTGTTTTGCATTGGCAGCTATATTACTGTGTGAAAGCTTTACACCCTTTGGCGATCCTTCACTCCCACTTGAGAATAAAATTGCTGCTGTATCGTTCATTGAAACATCTTTAAAGTAGCTATTTCGAATAATACTAGCTGGAAGTATGATTGCTTTCAGTAGAGTAGTGATTCGGGATAAAGTTGAAATTTCTTCCTTAATATCTTCCAGCATTAAGAGTTTTGAATCAGGAAAATATGACGCCAAATCTATCCCTCTTTCTAGCATCTTGTCTAAAAACTTTCGTGAGGTATAGATATGCTTTACTTCTGCTTGCGTTGCAGCAGAATAAAGAGCCTTTTTACCAGCAGTAAAATTTAAATTGACAAGTGTCTTTCCAAGAGAAAGGATAGCAATTGATGCAATGGCCCCGCCGCCACTACTTGGTAAAAGAAGCCCTATGTTTTGTTCTGGGCTGTATGATTTTATCTTCTTTGAAAACAAGAGCACGCCAGTTATAAACTTTATATGAGATATCTCTACTCCCTCAATATCTGCAACGGCAAAGGCAGTTTTGGATCTTTTTGCACTTTTAAGCCACGCAACATGAATAGGATCTAGTTTAGATGGATATGTTTGCCAGTCAGCAAAAGACGTAGGATGAATTGACATAATTAATTAGCCTCCAAGCATCGCTTTTTTTAAGTTTTTTTGAATCGGATTATCTGATAAAAAGATTCCAAAGAATGCTTTCTTGAATTCTATTCCTTTGATTACTTCTACCAGTTCAGAATTTTTAAGAACATGTATACCTTTTTCAGGAAGATATATAAACTCATAATAATCATCAGAACTGACTGCGCTATTAAAAGATGATGATAGCTGGATAATTTCCTTACTTATTGGATCAGTATTGTTTCCAGTTGATTTCTTAAGTCCTTCACTCAATGCTTTCTTCATTGCATCAGCAGTAACTATTGCCGAAGTTACATCGATTCGAATAGCCATTGGAGCATCCATACTAACTATATCTTCTGCGTTTGAACTTTTATTTTCAAGAAATAAGCTGCCTTCATATACTTTCATAAAGAAAATAATTCTCGTTCCCTGGCCATTTTTAGTCAATGTACTTCCTTGATATTCTATTTGATTAGGAGTAACTACTGCAAATATTGGTGAAATTAAAAAAACCCCTAAAATTAAGAAAGTAGTAATAGATTTTTTGATATCTAAATTCATTGTTTTTATTATTTTGAAGGTAGAATTTGATTATAGATATAAATCAAACAAATATAAATACAAAAATACAATTACAGCAATTATGATTTATCTATAATATGAACTTTTAATTAAATGATTAAATATTATGAATCCATTAACCTCAGTCAAAGGCACTATTATTAGCGGTTTTATTCTTGCTATTCTGGTTGCTCTATATGTTTCCCCTGAAAGTTCCAATTTTCAGACACGCAATTTTAGTATTTGGTTGCACGCTCTTTTTGGAGTGACCTGGATTGGTCTCTTGTACTATTTTAATTTTGTTCAGGTTCCTGCAATGGCAGATGCCTTGGCTGATGAAGGTGGTCCTGGACCAGCGGCAATTGGTAAGTATGTTGCACCAAGAGCACTCCTCTGGTTTCGTATGGCAGCAGCAGCTACATGGTTAACAGGTGCATGGGCTCTTTCTATCTCACCTCAATATGGTTTTATACAAACTTTTCTTTTTCAAGCTCCAGCAGGTCCAATGATGAGTTTGGGTGCTTGGATGGGAACAATTATGCTTTTTAATGTTTGGGTCCTAATTTGGCCAAACCAAAAGAAGGTTCTTGGAATAGTTGAAGCTAGCGCTGATGAAATTGCTAAAGCTAAATTTACTGCTGCAATGGCCTCAAGAACAAATGTAGTCTTGTCCGTGCCTATGCTCCTTTGCATGATAGGTGCTGGCCATGGTGGATATCTCTTTTAATGTAATTGAACCATCAAACTTTAAAACCGGGCTTGTCCCGGTTTTTTTTATTTCAACATTATTGACATTAACGCAACAGAAACCCGAAAGATTCCTAATTAAAGGCAGAATATAGTATTTTTATTAAGCACTTTCAATTTACTATCGCAATAATGCAACTGTCATATAAACCCTATCAAATAGGGTTTTATGTATAAATTAAAAATTTTTGTTGAAAAAAAACAACTATTTGTAACATTTTTTCAAATAACTGTTGACAAAGCCGATAAAGCAAGTTATTATGTGCCCATTGTTATTTATTAAATAGCAAAAGGGTGTTGGTAAATCCAACAATTAAATATTCTAAATGGAGAATAAAATGAAAAAACTAATCGCATTATTTGCAACAACTGCAGTAGCTTCAGGTTCTGCTATGGGTGCAATCGCGCTAAGTGGAACTGCTTCTGTATCATATGATGATAAAGGTGCTGCTGCTTCATCAACGACATATGACGCTGATTTAACAGTAACTGGTACTGCTGGTGCAACAACTTTCACGCAATCAATGGATATTGATACGGCGATCGGTGTTACTGCTACTACTCTTGCTACAACTGTTGGTCCTTTAACAGTTACTGCAGACATGTATGACGAGGATGACTCTACTACTGTAACAACTACTGGTGGTCGTAGAACTGACAGTGGTGACAACAGATCTGTAACTGTAAGTTTAGCTGCACCAATTGGTGACGTTAACCTTGGTCTTGATGATTCAGGTGACGTAACTGTTTCTGGCACATGGTCAGGTGTTGCTGTTTCTCACACAATATCTGATGATGGTGACGTAACTACAGGTTCAGCTGCAATCGCTGGAATGGACATTAGTGTTACTAATGATGATGGTTCATCTACATGGTCAATTGGTACTACTGTAGCTGGTACAGCTGTTACTTTAGACAGTGATGCAAATGTAACTGCTACATTTGGTGTTACTGGTAACACTGTTGTTGTGTCTCACACTTCTGAGCGTGCTTCAACTACACCAACAAATAGTACTACTCACTATGACACATCGCAAAAAGACGCGTTTACTACTATTGCAGTATCACGTGATCTAACTTCAGGTGCTGCAATTTCTGCAACATATGATTCATTTGATGATGCACTTACACTTAAGGCTTCTGTTGCATTCTAAATTTGTTTAGAACTAACAGTTAACTTAGGAATAAGTTAGTGATAAAACCCAGAGCTTGCTCTGGGTTTTTTTTCGACCAATGAAAATAAAATACGTGTATAGATTTGATTAAAATATGAATGATATTAATCTTATTCATGAATAATGAAAATACTTCTTAAAAATAGAGCGCTTCTAAAGATTTCGGGAACGGATTCTGAAGAGTATCTTCAAAGCCAATTGAGCAATGACATTAATAAATTGAATCATAATAGTATTCAAATTAATGCCTATTGCCAGCATCAAGGGAAGATTATTGCACTATTTTGGGTGATGCGTTTTGGAGATGATTTTTTACTTTCATTTCCTCAAGATCTTCTGGAAGTAGTTATATCTCGTTTACAAATGTTTGTCATTATGTCTGATGTGATTATTGATGATATTTCACAAGACTATAGTCAGATTGGATTAGTAGATGAAAAGCAGCCAAATACCTATTCTGTTAATGATAGCTTATTGCTATTAATCGATAAAGTAGCTGGTAAAGCTAACTTTAAGACAGAGGAGATTACAGAATGGACTTCAGCTTGTATAAAATCCTTTCTTCCAGAAGTATTCCTTGCTACAAGTGAAAAATTTGTACCTCAAATGCTTAATTTGGACATTAATGAAATTGGAGTAAGCTTTTCAAAAGGCTGTTATCCGGGTCAAGAGGTTGTTGCAAGGCTGCATTATTTAGGGTCTGCAAAGCGGCGCTTATTTTCTTTCACATCTGATAAAGAGATGCAGGTTGGTGACTCACTATATTGTGCTGCTTCAAAGACTGCTTTGGCCAGAGGTAACCGATATAAAGGTAGTGGAATTGTTGTATCTAAGGTAAAATATAATTCGTTATTTTATTGTCTAGCTACACTTGATGTGGACTTAATAGATGAGGAAATAACGCTTAATAATGAACATGGACCTAAACTAGAACGAATAAATGATGAATAAAATATTACTAATCCTTTTAAGCTTTATTCCAAGCTTAAGCATTGCAGCTTCTACTTTTGAAAATCTTGATCTAACCAGTCATATGGCTGGATATATTGCAATAATACTTTTCGTAATTGCATATTTTTTCGTCATGATTGAAGAATTTACTCATCTGCGTAAGTCGAAGGCAGTCATTTTAGCTGCTGGAGGTATCTGGGCAATTATAGGTTGGATATATGCTTCAAAAGGCATTCCTCATGCCGCTGAAGTTGCAATAAGACATAATTTTCTAGAATTTGCAGAGCTCTTCTTATTCCTTTTAGTAGCGATGACATATATTGAGTCAATGAGAGAGCGCCTAGTTTTTGATAAGTTAAAAGTTTGGCTTATCTCAAGAGGATTCTCTTACAGACAGCTTTTTTGGCTTACTGGAATCTTAGCTTTCTTTATGTCTCCAATTGCAGATAACTTAACTACTGCTCTAGTAATGGGAGCTGTTGTAATGGCAGTAGGTGCAGGCAATGCTCGCTTTATTTCCATAGGGTTTGTAAATATCGTTGTTGCTGCTAATGCGGGTGGCGCATTTAGTCCATTTGGTGACATTACGACTTTGATGGTATGGCAGAAAGGCCTAGTTGATTTTCAGCAATTCTTTGTTCTATTTGTTCCATCAGCGGTTAACTATCTCATACCTGCAGTTATTATGCATTTTGCAATTAAAAATGAAAAGCCAAACGCAATTGAAGAAAAGGTTGATATTAAAACTGGTGGTATTCTAATTACCGGTATGTTTCTTGTGACAATTGCAACTGCAGTAAGTTTTCATAACTTCCTTCACCTTCCTCCAGCAATGGGAATGATGACTGGACTTGGATATTTGGGGATTGTCAGTTATTTCGTTAAGCGTCAATATCAAGATGAGGAAAAATCAGAAAGATTTGATCTCTTTCAGATGGTTTCAAGGGCTGAATGGGATACTCTCTTATTTTTCTTCGGTGTTATTGTAAGTGTTGGCGGACTCGGATTTATGGGGTATTTAGCCCTTGCGTCAGAAGCCATGTATGTTCAGTTAGGCGCAACCTATGCTAACGTATTAGTTGGAATCTTATCTGCAATTGTTGATAATATCCCAGTCATGTTTGCAGTACTAACAATGACACCAGATATGTCACTAGGGCAATGGTTATTGGTTACTTTGACAGCTGGAGTTGGAGGAAGTCTTCTATCAATAGGCTCTGCGGCTGGGGTTGCTTTAATGGGCCAATCAAAAGGTTATTATACTTTTGTGTCTCACTTAAAATGGATTTGGGCCATTGCCCTAGGATATGCTGCCAGTATCTTGGCGCATCTATGGATTAATTCAGCACTTTTTGATGTCCCAATCTAACCTCTATATTGATATTGGAAACTCCGCCATTAAATGGCGTACGAGTGATTCAAAAGTTTTTTCAGAGGATATAGAAAATTTTTCAATAAAAACACTCAACCAGTCAAACACTGCTTGGTTGAGTGCTGTCGCACATTCTGACATTGTTCATAATCTTTCCACTCACTTTAAAGTATTAAATACTATACAACCTCAAAAGAGATATGGTAATCTCACAATCTCATATGAGGATCCTTCCTTTATGGGTGCAGACCGTTTTGCCGCTATGCTAGGTGCAATAAATCATTTCCCTGAAAGTCCACTTTTAGTCATTGATGTTGGTAGCGCTATTACTTTTGATGTGATTGACAAGAATGGAATGCATCAAGGAGGCCTCATAATGCCAGGTATAAAGGCTCTTAGAGAGAGTTTTGAGAAGTTTAAGACGAGTGATTTAAGCTCAGGCTTAAAAGGTTTAGCCAATAATACAGATGATGCCTGGAAGCAAGGAACCTATGCAATGATGATTGGCGCTATACATTATCAAATTGAAAGTTTTCAATCTATCTTTTCTGATGGAGTTATAACTATTTGTGGGGGTAAGGCAAAAGAATTTAAACAGGAGCTTCCCAAGTCTATCAAATTCTTTGATAATTTGGTTTTAGATGGCTTAGAAAGCTATAGCCAATCTATGGGATAATCCAATTAAAGACTTAATCCGTAAATCAATATTATGAAAGACCATCGCGTACTATCAGGAATGCGTCCTACTGGCCAGCTTCATCTTGGGCATTACCATGGTGTTCTTAAAAACTGGGCCAGACTTCAGAATGAGTATGATTCTTATTATTTTGTAGCTGATTGGCATGCATTCACAACGCACTATTCTGATAGGATAGATCTAGAAAAGAACGTCTCAGATATGGTTGTTGACTGGCTGGCAACTGGCCTTAACCCAAACACTGCAACCCTGTTTGTTCAGTCTAAAGTCCCTGAGCATGCAGAGCTTCATTTGCTGCTATCTATGACAACCCCTCTGAGCTGGTTAGAGAGGGTTCCTTCGTTTAAAGATCAGCAAGAAAAATTAAAATCTAAAGACCTATCAACCTATGGTTTTTTAGGGTACCCACTCCTTCAAAGTGCCGACATATTGATTTATAAAGCAGGCCTTGTTCCGGTGGGTGAAGATCAAGTTGCACACGTTGAGTTCACTAGAGAGGTCGCTAGGCGCTTTAATTATGTTTATGGAAGAGAATCTGATTTTGAAGAGAAAGCTGAATTAGCAATTAGCAAGATGGGAAAGAAGCAGGCTAAACTCTACAGAGAGCTCAGAAAATCCTATCAAGAGACGGGCGATGATGAATCACTTGTAAAGGCAAAAGCACTTCTTGGAGAGCAGCAAAACATTACTCTTGGCGATAGAGAGAGGCTATTAGGCTTTATTGAGGGCCTAGGTAAAATTATACTTACTGAGCCAGAGTCGCTACTTACCAAAGCATCAAAAATGCCTGGTCTGGACGGTCAAAAAATGTCTAAATCCTACAATAATACGATCTCATTAAGAGAGGAGCCTGAGTCGGTTAAGCAAAAGGTCAATAGAATGCCAACAGATCCTGCTCGTATTAAGTTAACAGACGCTGGAGACCCAAATAAATGTCCTGTATGGCAGATGCATCAAATCTATTCTCCTGATGAGACGCTGAACTGGGTAAAGCAAGGATGCACTAAAGCTAAAATAGGGTGCATTGAGTGCAAAAAGCCGATTGTAGGGGCTATCAATTTAGAATTAGAACCCATTCAAGAAGAAATAACGAAGTACGAGGCCAACCCTAACCTTATTCAAGAAATAATCTTTGAGGGCTCGGAAAGAGCGCGAATAGTGGCCAAAACCACTATGGATGAGGTTCGAGATGCTATGGGCATTACCTAATAAATTAAGCTATAAATTCATGTCTGAAAGATTACAAAAACTCATTGCAAATGCAGGGTATGGTTCAAGGCGCTGGGCAGAAAGATTAATTGAGCAAGGTAGAATTTCAATTAATAATCAAGAAGCTAAGCTTGGAGTTAAAGCACTTGTAACTGATAAAGTAACCATTGATGGTAGATTAATAGATCTTCAGCGTTATGCAGAAGAAGAAACAAAAGTGCTAATCCTAAATAAACAAGCCGGCGTTATTTGCACAAATAAAGATGAAGAAGGTCGAAAAAGTGTTTTTGATTTTCTTCCTGAGAATACTCGATGGGTTATGGTGGGTCGATTAGATCTAAATACTTCAGGACTACTTCTATTTACCAATAACGGTGATTTGGCGAATAAATTAATGCACCCCAGCTCGGAAATAGATAGAGAGTATGCAGTTCGAGTTTTGGGCAAGGTAGAAGATGAGCATATCAAACAGCTCACATCTGGTGTGGAGCTAGATGACGGCTTTGCAAAATTTCATAGAGTCACTCTCGGTGGTGGAGAGGGAGCTAACCGTTGGTTTCATGTGGTTGTTAGAGAGGGCAGAAAAAGAGAAGTAAGGAGGCTATGGGAGGCATTAGATTTCAAAGTTTCTCGACTTATTAGAACAAGATTTAGTGATATTCGTTTGCCAGAAAATTTGCGTGCGAATCAATCAGAATATCTCAAACCGAAACAGGTACATGCACTCCTCAAGGCAGTTAATTTACAGAGTTAAATAAGACCCTTTTTTTAAGTTTTTAATTTACATTTTCAAGGGATTATCAATCTTGATATACCTTGTGTGTCAAGTATAATGGCGTTTTTAGATAGAAATAATATATCAAGGAATGTCTGACTACAAAAACACCTTAAACTTGCCTGCTACTGATTTTCCAATGAAGGCTAACCTGGCAAACCGAGAAGGCTCATTCCTTAAAGATTGGCAAGACAAAGATATTCATCTACAAATTCGTCAAAAATTTA
>Ga0233427_10001162_pt1 | contig 29546 bp, 20 predicted proteins | sample SI_118_April2016_5_FD_179885 | JGI IMG/M metagenome (GOLD analysis project Ga0233427, IMG submission 179885) | Seawater microbial communities from Saanich Inlet, British Columbia, Canada - SI_118_April2016_100_MG | ecosystem: Environmental > Aquatic > Marine > Inlet | place: Canada: British...
GGATAAATTGAAAGAGGGCTTTTAGCCCTCTTTTTTTTATCTATGTTTGCAAAAAAGAAATAAAAATGTCACACAAAATAGCACCTTCAATATTAGCAGCAGATTTCGGAAACCTTCAAAGAGATTGTGAAATGATAAATAATAGCCAAGCGGATTGGTTTCATATTGACGTAATGGATGGTCATTTTGTCCCAAATATATCTTATGGAATGCCAGTAATTCAGGCTATAAAAAAACACGCAACAAAACCACTTGATGTACACCTAATGATAGAAAAGCCGGAACGCTATATTGAGGAGTTTGCAAAAGTTGGTGCAGATATCATTACTGTACATTACGAATCAACAGTACATTTACACAGGACACTTACTCAGATTAAAGATGCGGGGTGTAAAGCTGGTGTAGTTTTAAACTTAACAACTCCAGTAAGTGTTTTAGAAGATATTTTACCTAAATGTTATATGGTTTTATTAATGTCAATAAATCCAGGATTTGGAGGGCAAAAGTTTGAAGAAATGACTTACAATAAAGTAAGAAAACTTAGACAGATGGCTAATAATCAAGGTCTAAATACTCATATAGAAATTGATGGTGGGGTAACTTCATCTAACGCAAGAAAATTATTAGATGCAGGTGCTGATGTATTAGTCGCAGGAAGCTTTATATTTAAATCAGATAATCCTACTGAGACTATTGCTGAATTAAAAGCAATTTAATTTCCGTTTACGTAATTTCTTAAGTATTCAAAATTTGGTGTTAAATCACCATTTTTGCAAATAGTTGCATTTTCAATTATTTGTTCATCATCACTCATTATTAATGATGGGAGTATTTTTTCGAGCATTTCATTTCCAAAATCCTCTGAGGCATCTTTTGGCAACTCACAAGGTAAATTATCAACAGCCATTACAGCAATATTTCCTTCTTGAAGAAAACTATCTTCAGTTTCAGAAATTGGATTATATCCATAAATAGGGTCCACTATTGTTGAAGGGCGAATAGTTGACGCAACTGGCCCATCAATATCGCAAGAAACATCCGCTACAACTTTAATGTTAAAGTCTGAATGTTTAGCATCTTTTCTAGTAAATAAATAAGGAGAACCTGAACTATAATAATGTCCTGCAATAAAAATATCAGCTTGATTAGTATAATCCATAAATGAGGAACAATACAATTCTGGCTGCTTATAAAATTCAGACTTATTAGATTTGGAACCATCAATTCTCACATTGTAATCCATAGTATTAAGGTGAACAAAAACAGCTTCATCAAAAGTATTGTTTAGGAATTCTGATTTTGAAACCTCTCTGATATTTGCTTTCTGAATTATTTCCAAAATACCATTTCCTGCCCTACCATTACCTGTTACAATTATCTTTTCATTGCTTAACTTTATCTTACTCATCTCCCCTTCCATTTCCGCTCTATCCTCACAATTATGAGCTGCTTTCAAGTTGTACTTTCCTGATTTCAACCCATAAGTTAAAAAGCCATTATAAGCGCCAACAATCCCAGCATAACGGCCAAATCCTAAAAGGCGTTTTCCTTTCTGATTTTTTAGCACTTCATAATCCACCATACTAATATTAAGCTCCATCATTTTTAATAACAACTCTCTATTATAAGGCTGTTCCTTTATAGTATGAGAGAAAAAGAAATATGTTTTATTAGGTATTAGTAAACTTTTTGGCACTTCCTTCACTCCTATCAACACATCACAATCAGACAAGTTATTAACAACTTGTATTCCTTCTGCTATATACATCTCATCAGAAAAGCACCTAATACCACTACTTTTCACTGCAATCTCAAGGCTTGCATAGGTATTAAGCAGCACTCTACATTGCTTTGGCGTTAGTGGAACTCGCTTATCAGCTGGTACTTTTTCTTCTTTTAAAACGCCTATCTTCATAATCATATAATATTTCGTGCACAAAAGTAAAAAAAGCACAACACTTAACTAGTGATTTTTGTAATTTTGCAAAAGTTCATTAATTTATTGGGGCTGACTGGATTTGACTGCAAGTGCGTTTTGTAGTAAGCATGTCGAGCATTGTATTTTAGCTCGTAAATATTAAAATTCACATTTTTAATTGGCGAAAATAATTACGCTTTAGCTGCCTAATTTATATAATTACGTAAGCTTTTGTTTCTTTTATAGGACTTCCTGTCTCCTATAAATCTTGAAACATAATCAAAATCAGGATAGTGGGTTTATTGCTTTTATAAACTTGCAAAACTTTAAAAAGCTAAGGATTAGGTTTGGATTGCTTATTTCCAACCTAATTTCGAAAACTAAAATAAGATAAACATGTAGAAAGTTATTTAATTCCTTGTTTGGACGGGGGTTCGATACCCCCCAGCTCCACCAAAAAGAAACCCACTCATTTGAGTGGGTTTTTATTTATTCAAGAATTATTTTCTTCTCAACTGTACCATTATCATAAATATAAAACAATAACTTGTTTGATGGCGATTGTATTTCTTGTCCCAGAACATTAATAGTCTTTAATAATCTTCTATTAAAATCATCCTTTTGATCATTTAAACTTGTTGCATTGCTTCCAACTTGACTGAAAAAGTTCCAAATCTCTTCGCTTGCCCAAAAATCATCATTACCCCAAGGACCTACATCAAACCATTCATGAAGACCGTTATTAACTTTATATAACCAAACCTTCGCTCCTGTATTTATATTATTATATTTTGTTACTTCTGTAAGAATATTGTCATTATTAATATCCGGTAAAGTATAACTATTAGTAACACTACAGGAATTATAATCTGCCCAAAAGGAAACTATTGAATCAACAGAAAGATAATTTCCAACTCCTGGATAATAACCTCCGTTATAATTAAACTCATTATCATTCGTTCCATTCAAAACAAATACAGAAATATTTATTGAAGGTGAGCAAATAATAGGCCATCCATTATTTATAAAATCCCACATACCTCCACCAAGAGGAGCAATAGCAGCAAACATATTTGTAGTTTGACAGTTTGCTAAGTGATAAGACATCTCGGCTCCATAAGAAAAGCCTGTCGCAAAAACTCTATTCAAATCAAATTGATATTCACTATATAATGAATCATTTAACTCCTTAATAAAGTCTATATCTGAAAATCCTACTGCATCCCATTCGGTCATTCCAGAGCTCCCAATAAGTGCTGTAGGGTAACAAACTGCAAAATTATGCTGGTCTGATAAAATATTAAAGGCAGTGGTTGACATTATATCGGATCCGCTTCCTCCCCATCCGTGTAACACGTATACAATTGGAGAATTCGCCGGTAGATTGTTTGGAATATGGAAATAAAACTGCCTTTGAATATTGTTATGCGTAAAATAAAAAGGTCCATCTTGACCACTCACAAATAAAGGTAATATAAGGAAAATCAGCAATATTTTTTTCATATCGTAAACTTACTAAATATTTTTCTAAAAAAGTTCGAACTTAGGACCGAGAGGCCCACCAATAATAAACCCACTCAATTGAGTGGGTTTTTATTTTTCTTACTCCTCAGAAATCTCTCCATTCATCAATTACAAGATATGAGATGTTGTTAGTAAATAAAGTGGCCAAAAAGGATATAGAGTAGCTATAATTTAAATACATTTTGTTATTTTCGCGCCATGATTCTTTCATTAATAACTATTACTGTAGCTACTTATATTATTTGGAAAATAAGTCGTTCATTTGATTTTGCAGCTTCTTTTTTAACTCGAAACTTAAGTGAAGGGATTAAGGGGCCTACCGTAAATGCTATTGCGAGTTCTTTACCTGAACTTTTTATATCTGCTTTCTTCTTGTTTTATATTGGAGAGGTTCAAGGGTTTTCAGCAGGATTTGCAACAATTATAGGTTCTTCTATTTTTAATATTGCAATAATACCAAGTATTTCTTTTTTATATATTTATTATAAACAAGGAAAGTTATCATTTCCAACAGATAGAGATATTATTTTACAAGATGGCATATTTTTAATTATAACTATAATCGTATTATTAATAGGGCTTTATTTTGGTGGGATTTCTATTGCTTTATCAAGTTGTTTAATAATATTATATATTATATATATCTTTTGGATTATTTATGAACGTAGTAAAGTGACAGAAAGTAGCACTGAGAAAAAAATAACTTTGCAATCCAAAATAAAAAAGAAACAGATGTTGAATTCTGAACAAAGATCTCTTGCATTAAAAATTATAAATCTGGATTGTATTGGCTTGTTCAATGCTAGAAAATATAATACAAAAGTTAAGTCAATAGGGTTAATTCTGATATCTGTTATTCTTATTTCATTTTCATGCCAATTATTAGTAGAAAGCAGTCAAGAGTTAGCAGAGTATTTTAATATTAACTTGTTTTTTATTACTTTCTTTATAACTGCTATAGCTTCAAGTATTCCAGATACCATTTTATCAGTGAAAGATGCTAAAAATGAAAACTATAAAGATTCATTTTCAAATGCATATGGCAGTAATATTTTTGATATTTGTATTGGTATTGGATTGCCAGTATTGATTTATTTACTAGTTAATAATGTTAATGAAATACCGATACCCTCATATTCTAATAATATCCTTATTTTTATTTCAGCTGTTTTATTATTACTATTTACCATAATAATCACCTTTATTTACTGGATAAAAGATATTAATATTTACCGAACTATTTTAGTAATTGGTATGTATATTATGTTCTTAGGAAGTGTTTATTATATATCTATCGTATAATGGACTCATTTTTACTCTCTATAATAATTATCTCAGCTACTGGAGTTATTGGTGCATTTATAAAAGGTAGACACAAAGATAGGTGTTTAAAATATTTCCAAGGATTACATTCTCATATTATAAGAATAGACAATAAAGATTGTTGGGGTATTTTTAATATAGAATCCAATTGCATAGAAGTCCAATTTACAAAAAAACATCCTAAAAATATAAATGGAATAGATTATAATAAATCAAATTTCATACTTTATAAATATGAGTTTAATTCGATAAGTAGACTTATTCATTTTGCTGATCAGATTAATGAAGTGGAACAATTACAAAGAAAAAAAGATTTACTGAAACTTGTAAATCCTATTTTTTTTAAACGTCTAGGCAGAAAGATAGTCATCTTCTTTAATATTGTAAAAGATGCACTTTTAGAAGTTGCAGGTACTGTTATGAAGAAATCTAAAATGAGTGATTCCAATAAAGATAAACTTATTGGATCATTTAAAGATAATTCATTGAATAATTATGCAGGGGAAAGCCATCAGCCAATATGGGAGAACTACATTGGTAAATTAGTTATTTTAGAGCAAATAATTGACGACAAAAAACAAGAATATGTTGGAGTGCTAAAAGAATACTCAGCTAATTATATTCTATTATTTGATGTAGATTACATTACTAAAAATAAAACCCAAAAAGCAGATATAATATTTCCTAGAACAAGTGCTATTATTAGGCATGCCGTAAAATAAATTACAGATGAATCATCCTGTATAATACGTTTATAATTATTTTTTTACGATTCATTATATTTTAAATTTCTTAGTGTAAGTCTTAAAATCATGTTTTCTCATTATCGTTTTACTTACTAAATCGACTTCATTATTTCTTTTATCATATACTAATACAAAAGGAATGTTTAAATTGGAAGATACATCATTAATAACTGCTTCAGTATCAATTTTCATTTCTGATAAATTATCACCAATCTTAAGAAACATATCCCTAAACATACCTCTTAGCTCAGTTTCAGTTATTTGTTGTCCGTTTCTAGGGTCATTTAACCTCTCATAAAAATGGTTAGTAAAAGCTATATCTATTCCTAGTCCTTCAAAAAGCTTATCAGCAAAGTTTTCAACTTCTTTAAGTTCCTCTCTTGATATGTAGTTTGTTGAATAAGTACTCATTATTAAAATAGGAGGTAATTTATTAATTTTTCGATCTTTTCACTATACATAATTATCTTTTTCTTAACCGTTTAATATCTTCTCTTAAGTCAGATATTCTATCTCTATGTCTTCTTATTGCATTCTTTTTTCTATCAATATCATTTTTCTTGCTATTAATTTTTCTAGCATAATTATCTGCAGAGTGTCTCTTGCTGTTTCTATAAGATTGTTTTGATGATGCAGAAGAAGCATTCTTAATTCTATCTCGATAACGTTCAGCATCTCTTTTCTTATCTTCCCTGTAATCTTTTATATCATCTTTATATCCAGCTATACCTTTCTTTAAAACCTCTATTCTGTGTTTTTCTGACTCGATTTGCCTTTTTTTACTATCAATGCTCATAATTCTTCTTTTAGGTTAATTTAATATCTTATTTCCATTCTCCTTTCTTACATCCTTCTTCTCTTTTCATTTCATTAAATGCATATATTGTTTTTCTATCATCATTTAAATTCTCTAATAATGCTACTATCTCAGGATTCTTTAAATCATCTTCAGTAATCCCTTCTGGCAATTTTTCAAACCCAGAGGAATAAAACCTATCACCACTACTACTTGTATAACAAACCTGTACATAAAGCCCAAAAATCTTCTCAAACTCTTTTTCCAAATTTCCAATAAATTTATTTCCAGTAATAGTAATCTCCCCATCACCTACTTTAGTCCTTACATCACATAGTCTTTTTTCTATATCTAAACTATTTATCTCCTCTCCAGATAAAACCTTCTCCTTAGCTGAAAAATCATAAATCCCTAAACGTAAATAAGAATATTGCTCATTAAATTCTTTCATTAATGTTTTTAACTTTTTTGAACCTGTTGTTGTTATTTCTTTTGCCATTTCTTTAATTTTTAGTTATTCCTTAACATATTTTGCGAAAACATAGCCAATTTCATTAGTGTCTTTATCCGCAACTAATACCCAGCCTTTTATTAATTCATCAGAAACTATTACCTTAGAATCTTTAGATAAAACCTCAAGTATTTCTGCAGAACTAGATGGCTTTTCTCTTACATTTAGATCAATTGTTACTATTTGCTCTACACCATTAATAATCTCATGCTCAAATTCTAAATTTTCTTTACCTGCTGAAAAGAATAGAAAATAAACAGCACAAATTAATATTAATGCAACAAAGAAAAATGCCCAACCAAATCCATCATTAGTATTTCTTTCAGTAATAGTAATATGTTCACACTTATCACATGTAACTTTGTCATTCCAAATTTTATGAGCTGGATTGTTTTTATACCTATTATCTCTAGATCCATCAGCATTAGAATGCTTATATGTGACTGATAAATACTCTATTTCTATATTTGCATTTTTTTTTGGAGGAGCCTTTCTGATTATTAACTTTTTACATTTTTCACATTGTGTAGAATCAACATATTTATTAAAGATATATCTAATTAAAAAATAAACTATCAATAAATATACAATAAATGACCACCAAGGGATATCTGGAAAAGAGCTCAACAACAATTCTGCAGATGTATAAGATTTCCATATAATTATTCCTATCACTGATAATCCTAATAATTGTCTCATATAAATATATATTTTAAATTATCAATCAACATTAACTATCCCATTGAATATCAAATTTCATACTATTTTTTATTTAATATTCTTTTGATATCTACTTTGCACTATATCTATAACTATCAGTACGCCAATTACAAAGTAAAATGTTGTTTTACTCATAGGTGTTATTTCATTCCCAAATAAATGCATATTAGCTATATGACCTCCCTCTGACAATAACATAATACCTACTATAAAAAGGATAAATAACCCAAGCACTTCAAACATTCTATTCTTCTTTAAAAACTCAGTTACCTTATCAGCTAGGTAAATCATGAGTAATCCTCCAATAACAATTGCCACTACCATGATTGTAAAAATATCTGTAAGAGCCATAGCGGCTAAAATTGAGTCAAATGAGAAGACTAAATTCATTAGTATTATTGAGAAAATAATTGCATTAGTAGATTTAGGTTCTCTAGCATCATTTACTGTATTATCGAATGATAACATATGAAAAATCTCTGAAGTTGCTGTATAGATAATAAAAACTCCACCTAAGAGTACAATTATACTATGTAAATTAAAATTTCCTGAAAAAATATATCCATCAAATAAAAATAAAGGATCCTGAAAATAAGAGATTACCCTAATTAAAATAAATAGAAGTAAAATTCTTAAAACTACAGCTCCTGCAATTCCTATTTTTCTAACTCTTGCTTGTTGTTGTTCTTCTGCTCTTTTTGATTCTAATGCTATATACAGTAAATTATCTAAACCTAACACAGCTTGTAGTAAGGTAAGCATTGCAAGTGTTATTAGGTTTTCTAAAGTTAATAAATCCATTAATTATTTTTAAAAATTATCTCAACTCTCCTATTCTTTTTTCTATTTACATCAGTTGTATTCTCAACTATAGCCTTTTCTTCACCTTCACCTGAAAAACTCATTCTATCAGCACTAACTCCAGCTTGAATTAGTGCATTAAAAATTGTTTCGGCTCTCTTTTCTGATAAGTTCTGATTGTATTCTTTACCTCCCACATTATCGGTATGCCCTACAATTTGAATTTTATATTTTTTGTTGTCATTTATCACTTCAGTCAACCTATCTAAAATATTGTTATTAGAAGACTTGATTGTATATTTATTAAAATCAAACAACATATCTTCAATTGTAATAACGGGTAATTTATTAATCATATCAACATAGTATATATCTGTTCTGCAATCGTAATTAAAACTCGCAGATTGTTTGCCCTCAACTTTATAGCCATTTCTAAGATTATGTTCTCTAATAGCTCCATTACCACCACCTAAAAGCCTTGCATCTACTTTATATGGTAATTTAGTTTCTGATGCCAGCATTGCTTTTGTTTCATTATCATAAACTTTAAATCCCCAATCATTATATTCTCCATTTATTCCTTCTCCTAGGTTCTTTGGTTTACTCCAAGAAGTCCAAGTATTCAAATCCAATCTATCAGACACAAAAACATCCTGCTCACCATATCCTATATGACCATTAGATGAAAAATAAATTTTCTTTTTATCAGAACTCAAATAAGGTGTTCTTTCTCCAAATTCTGTATTTATTACTTCTCCCAAATTAATAGGTTCGTTCCAATAATCATCAACTTTTTCACTTACCCAAATATCAGTATTCCCCCAAAATGAATTATTATAATTCCATCCTTTCTGATGATAAGATCCTAAGACAGGATTGTGGTCAGTAACAAATAAAATTGTATTTCCATCTGGAGTAATATATGCATCAGATTCAAAAAAGATAGAATTTATTGGTTGACCTAAATGCTCTAATTTATTTGTATTTATATTTATCTTAAAAATATCTCCATTATAAAACCCTGCATCAGTTCCAGATCCATCAACTTTATATGCTTCTTCATAAATACCATAAACTAATAAATCATTATTTAAGATTCCTGTTACAGCCTGATGATTATTATCATTCAAACTTTTCAAAGGCTTTGCATCAGTATAAATACCATTTTCTCTTATGCTAAACCAAATATCCTCTCCACCATAATTCTTAGTTACAGTAAAATCTATTTTAGCAGTAAACTGCCCTGTTCTATCCATTCCAACAAAATATAAAATAGAACCATCAGAATTTGGAACTGGATAATATTCATTCTGCTTTGTATTAATTCCTTTTGATAATTTTAACTTTTGATAATTATTCTCAAAAAGAACTACACTCACATCTTCTGTTTCTTTAATTTTAGATATTTCCTGAGTCTCAAAGTCATCTACACTAGAAGTAATATTAACTGAACTTTGACTAGAATTACCCACACATGAAGACAAAACTATCAGGACAAAGGCACTAATATTTAATTTAATTAATCGCATTGTTTAAATAATGATTTATTTTATCAGTTAAAAAATATTTAGTTAAAACTTCATTTATCAGCACCTTATTATTGCTTAATTTAATACTAAAAGGCAATTCTTCTGCCATAAAATAAATATCAGAATCTTTTATATCTTCTAGGTATTTTATTGATGCTTCATGAATCTCTGCTCCATCTTTTAAGGCAAGTAAGAAGTTAAACTTTGGTAGTAAAGTTGGTATTTCCTTAATTATTGTAAAATCAATTCTGTCAAAATATGTAAAATCACTCGATCCTTGTAAAATTGACAAATCAGTATACAATAACCCTAATATAATCTCAACTCTTACATCTTCATTAAGTTTATGTGTAGAAATATAGTTCTCTACCTTTTCTAAACAAATTTCACTACTATCATTTAGCAATAAATTAATGATTTCAAAGATGAAAATTTGACTATCTTTATGTTGGTCATTATTATACCTTACCATCTTGAATAATCTAGAAATATCACTTTCTAAACGACTTGACTCATATTTATTGTTATTTAAAAGGATAAAATTACTTAATAATAATGAAAACTGATTCTGAATATTAATATCCGACTTTTTAGTTAAAGTTACTATCTTATCCCTATAGTTCTTAAAATCAGTAGAATTACCGAGTCTTATAGAGATACGAAGTAACTCGAACAACAGGTTAGATTGTAAATTCTCATTCTTTTGCTCAAGAGCTAACTTATAACCTTTAGATGCATGAACATTTGCTTCATTAATTTTCCCATGTTGAAGGTGAATGTCAGAGATTTTACTTAAAACTAAAGCTCGTGATGTTTTATTTAGATTTCCATCTTCAAGGATCTCTTGATAAATATTGAGAGCAAGATTATCTTCCTCTCTATAATCATAAATTTCAGCTAATAATAAACTTAACTGTATTTTCTGTTTATAATTTACACTAGCTGTATCTTGAATTTTCATTAAAATATCAAATGCCTCTGTCTCTCTTGATGAATTATTAAACAACCTTGCAAGTAATAAATCTCTACTAATTTCCGCATCACCATTAAAAGCACAGTTTTTTAATTCACTTTCATATCCAAGAGCCTTCTTTACCTCACCAATTTCTAAATAACACTCTACAATAACAGAAATACAATTTAATTTAATCTCCTCCAAGTCAAAGCGACAAGCTAACTTATACAAATTTAAATACATCTTTAAAGAGTCCTTAAATTTACCCAATGCAAATGTTCTTTCTGCAGCAGCTTGATTAAGATTTACACATCTTTTATTATATTGTTTTCTGTAGAAATTATTCTCAAATGATCTGTTTGCTAATGATATAAGTAAATTTATATCAAGTTTCTGAATATCAAAATCATCAATTTCATAAAAGTAATTAATAATTCTATCATTATATTCTTTTACAATTTGAGAAACAGTAATATCTGAATCTCCTTTTTTCTTTACACTAAAATTTCTTATCTCTTTCATAAGTGACCTGGATGTAAACTCATAAATATCATCCTCATCACTCTTGTCTTTAATAAAGTCTAAATCTTCAGCTTCTCTTAGTCTATTAAGAATTTCTAACCTATCCTTTCCAATAATATGAACAATTACATTGGCTTCAAATGTTTTACCAATATAAGCAGCACATTCCATAATAGTAAACAACTCAGCATCTAGACTCTCTATTTTATCTTGATAAATACCTGAAATTACTTTATTAATTGGAAGACTCATTAAGTCAATATTCTTATTTAATGACAATTTACCTGAATGATTAAACATCTTATAAGTATCAATTAATTTAGTAGCCTCTAAGATATGTAAAGGATATTCTAACTCATGATATTGTAGAAATTCTGAGATTCTCATTTCTGACTCATATTCTAAATGCATATTTTTTAAGAATCTGTTAGAAAAATTTGAATAATCTTCAAGTAAATCATTATAAAGAATATTTGACTTAATAATCTTATTTGACTCTAGCTCCTTCATAAAATCAAGATTTCCAGATTCATCATTAAAGTTATCAGTAGTAGTTATTATGAAAGACACATTATTATAATCATTATAATTAATACCAATCTCATAAATCAGGTTACTTAATAATTCTAAGGAATTTTCATCAATATTATGCAAATCATCAATAATTATCATTGCTGATTTATCCATTTTCCTTAGATGATTTGTTATTTCTTTAATAATAAATTTGTAATCTCTAATTGTATCTTCCTCCACTTTTGTTAAAACATCTAAAACTTTTCCTCCAGGGACAACATCTAAAAGTCCAGATTCAGATAATTTACTACTTAACATATTTGCTTTGGATGACTGTTCAGCAAAAGTGCCAGCTCCTAATACACTTTGAAATGCCTCAACAAATGGTTCGTAATCAATAACACTTGTTTCTTGATCACAATCACCATAATAAATTTTCACACTTTCTTCCTGTAGTCTCTCTATCTCAGTAATCAATCTTGATTTTCCAGTACCCTTCTCACCAAAAACAAGATTTATTTTAAGCATTTTATTTGAAAATAAATTCTCAAAAGATGTTTTATTTTCAAATTCTTCAGGTTCAACATACATTGGAGACTCAAGAGAATTAACTTCAATAGCTTCTGATTTTTTAAAAAACCTTCTAAATGTATTTAGAATTTCATCAAAATAGAAAGAAATAATACTTAAGATAGTAACTGGGAATATTATGATAAGTACCTCAATAATAGTTTGGTTTATTAAAGAACTATAAAAAATAAAAGTAATTGCTAGCAAGTTAAATATTAATGGAATTATATTTACCTTTTCATTATTAATTAACAACCTAGATGCTATCCTTCCACTTGATTGAGAAGGAATTAATAAAATTAACAATATTAAAAGATAATTATATAAATATGCAGTATACCCATTTTCAAAAATTTCTAAAGAAACAAAGAACATGAATGATGATATACATACACCATAAATAATTGCAATTATACTTGAAGGTTTATTTACTGACTCTACTAAAAACTTTAACTTCATAATACCAATATAAGTCAAAACTATAGGAACAATAGAAAACATTATAGCGGTAATTGCTCTCCAAGCTAAAGAATTATATTCAAGATAATAATCACCTCCCATTATTGGATAAGTCATTAACCCTAACATTAAAAGAAATGTTACTAAATAAGAAATTGAAATTGACGCTAACAAATAATGCCTCCAATCTATCTTTAAGAACCCTTTGAAGGGTATTAAGATAAATAACAAAAAAAGAATGAAGAAGATAAAAAATAATTTCTTGGATTTAAAATTCTGTTTTACATCATATTTAAATGCTTCTGAGTATGCTATTTTATTTACTTTATTTGATTTTAAATCGAATTCTGAAAAAGTAGCAGAATTATAATATATGCCATCAACAGAGTCAATTAAGTTAACATTAATAACACCAATCTTACTAACATCAAGTGCATTACATAGTTTAGAATAATCTATATTATCAAGGCTTATTTTTTTAGAACCTATAATATCATATAATTCAAATTTTGGAATAATATAATGATTTGATTCCTGAACTGTTACTTGTCTAATGACCTCATCAATTCCTTCATCTGCATAATTTGACTCAATTACTGTAAAATATGGCAGATTAAAAACTGTTTTACTTCCCTTTAAATGATTCCCAACCATTGTTACTGCATCTTCAATACACAATTCATTTGCATTATCTATTAAGACATTATGAGGCGTCACCCCCATTATCTGATTAAATAAAGGGAATCTCCCATTCATGTTATCTGAATTGATAACTTTAATCTCAGCAATATTATTTATCAGACTCTGATTAATAAATCTAATAGAGTCAAACTTTAGATTATTATCTTGGTTCATATCTAGAATAAGATTAGACTCTTCAGCATACTCCTCAGCACGTAAGTAGTATTTTAGCTGGTTCTCAGATTCAGTAGCAAACCAAAAAAATAAATTTGAATGTTTTTGTAAATCAATAGCATCATTAAGCACAGTATTGGTATCATTCTGTCCTTGAACCTTAATTATTGATATTAGTATTATAATATGAAGAATAAACTTTCTCATTATTTAGTAAATTTTATATTAAAGCCTGATGTTATGTATTGATCTAGCTGTTTATCTAGAAAAGAGGGCTGTTCATTATCATATCTAATTATATAGTTCACCTCATAATCAAGCCAATCATTAATACTAAATGTTAAATCAAGTTCATTTAGTAAGCGAAAATCCCAAACATTAATAATATATGGTTGATAATAAGTGGTATTTTTAAATTCAATAGAATTAATATTCCTTTTAAAAATCATCATTGACGTTATTCTATTCTTTTCAGCAATTGGTATATCAGAGTTATATTCCTCACTCTCTATCATTACACCAACCCCTATATCTAAAGCTACATCTTCCTTCTTAAGTAACTTTATCCTTAATCCTGAGCCTAAAAGCTCTCTTTTTTTCACACCTAAACTAAAACTATTTTGCAACTGATAAAAGGTAAAAGTATGAATCCACTTTTTAATACTAAAAGTATGTCTTAATTGAAGAAATTTATCATTTGAAACATCCTCTCCTTCCTCTCTAATAATATCTACACCAGCCGTCCCTTTTAACCAGTTTCTCTGAGTAATCTTATATAATGATGAGAACTGTAGCCCAGTTTCAAAAACTTCTGAGTTACCACTCTGAATATCAATTGTGGGCGAAAGGATAAAATAAAATTTCTCAACATCAGAATTAAATAATTTTTCAGAATTAATTACTCCCTGAGAATACCCCAAACTAATAGTAAGTAGAAATATTGACATCTTTATAACTATTTTCTTCATTTAGAAATCTTTATTTATTAACTTTTCTTCATTACAAGAGTTACAACTAGTATCAGGGTAAAAGAAATCAATTTTAGTTACTGACTCAATGCTGTCAATAGACACTATATAATTATCAATAGCATTCTCAATCTTAATATTTGGCATCAAATATGAAACAGAAGTAAATTCTTTAAGGTCAAAGATAATCTTAAAATAAAATTCTGGGATAGTAACATTATTCTCACCAATTGTAGCATGATGATTAATAGAATAAAGCACAGGACCTGTAATTATAAGTAAACTATCATATCTTAAAGCATATTCTCTAACTCTATTCTCTAATACTTTCCACTTGCCTTTATTAAAAGATGGATGTTGTGGTGACATATTGCTCATTAGAAATGATTCTAACATTGTTGTATTGCTATATCTAAAATCAGCACAAGGCGCAATATGACCTCTATCATAACCACTTTTTTTATAATCATTTAAATTAGCAGAGCCTGTAGATACCTTACTATCCTGCCTGAATTTATTATTTCTAAGAACTTGTAGTGATTCTAGATTTGATTTATATAGTTTATACTGGACCCAAGAGGCCTGTTCATGCTTCTCAGAATAAGCTAATGAAAATGCAGTATGTTTAATAATCTGATCTGCTAATGAATCATTTGGAAAGTAAAGCAATTTTTCAGGAATATTCTTAAATGAATATGATTCTAGATCTTGTTTTTGATTTTTTGTTTTACAGCCAATTAAAGTAAATATTAGTATAATTGTTAAAAAATAATTCCTATTTATCATCTTAAGAAAATATAATAATATAAAACCAATTCTTAAATATTTAATTAATTTTTCTTTATTTCTTTTCTGAATTAGGATATAACTTAGGGATCAAGACTTCATCTAAGAAACACATTCCTTGATATAAAAATGGTGATGCAGTATGCTTAAATCCATCCTCATCAGTTTCGAATCTTTGATGGCTATTTGCAATCCAGTCCTCATCTTTTTTCACATAGTTTTCAAGCTTGCGCTCAGCAAAAAGATCTATATCTTTGTTTATAGATCCAACCTTAAATATGTCCCAGTCTTGTACTACTTTCAAATATCTCTCCATAAATAATCTGAATCTTGCTAACTCAGAATCGGTAGGGAATTCTAATTTCTCACCAAACTCAAAAATCATATCAGGAGTTATAACATCATTCCATTTCATTTCCTTACCGTTAAACTTATAACCAACCTCACCAATAATCTCACTTTGCATATTCTTACCATTGACCAATCTAGAAAGCGGTGTAGTTAAGCCTAAAGCAACTTCTTGTTTGCTATGATTATTAATACTAAAATCATCAAACTTTTTAACAAATTTAACATCATCTAGACTTTCTCCAGGCATGGATGCTCCCAACTTAAAGCAATCTTCATAATACTTCTCAGCTTCTAATTCATTAAGACCAGAAGGCAACCAATTAAATAATTTCCCACCTTTACCGTAATGTCCATATTTAATATTGTATGTCTTAAGTTTAAGTTCCTTATTCTCAATTAATGATCTCACTTTCTGTCCTGCATGAAAAAGTAATAATCCAGATATGTATGATGCTATTGCTAACATACCCCTTGTTTCTGATCTATTTAGTTGATCATTATCAGGATTCCAACATTGATCATAGAATGCCTTTTCTAAAGATGGATCATTCTCAATGATATCAAATAGAATATTTAATAGGAACATTGAAGCATCTGATTTAAAATTAGACAACGACTTAATTCCTAAACTATTTGAATCGGAGAAGTGCGATATACACTTTTGTAAATCCTTAGACATACTCACTGCTTTTGATAATCTATTTGCAGCTAACTTAGCAGATGTTTGCCTAACTAGCGTAGCTCTTGCATCTCCTGGGTCATTAATTAAGATAAACATATCTGATGTCATTCCTCCAATATCAAAACCAATCATAATAGAGTCAGTTGAAACACTTACACCACCTCCAGCTAGCGCGTAATTTGCCACAGCTTTACTTTCCGACATTACATGAATACGTTCGTTCTCATCATCATTAATATTTGCCATATCAGTAGTATTTCCTTTAATTGGCTGAATCTTCTTAAGCATTTCTCTATAGATTCCTTCTAATGATTTTCTTACATCCATTGGCATAGATGTAGGATATGACCAAGAGAGTCCTGTTGGTTTAAATCCAGAAGAAAAAAGTTCTGCATTAAGATATAACCATAACATTTTTAAGAATGCTTTTTTATTCTTAATATGTTGATCCAATCGTCTCCATTTTAAATCATGTAATAACGTTTCATTTTGTCCATTTATAGTTAAATTAATTTCTTCATCAGTACCACTTATTATATCTAAATTATTCTCAAAAACTGGAAACCCACCAGTAATTTCTTCACTCGCAGCTAAATCTGGAGTATTTAATCTAAAATTATTATTTAATAATAAAGCTGATCTTACATATTTATCCTGCGCATCATTTTGGAAGAAAAATAATTCATGTGCTTCTGCAAACTTTAGATTATCATTACTCTCTTTACCTAATAGAAATCTTCTTCTATTATTTAAAGTCATGATTGATTGATCACCATCCCTATTACTGTAACTAATAGTAGTATTTGTTGAACCAAAATCGATAGCAACATCTGCTTGTGCTAACTCCTTTCTTTCTAGATTCATAATACCCTTTTTATCATCTACTTTTGTATTATCTAGTAATATATATCCACAATTAAAATCTGTATAACTACCCTTATTTGCTCTTAATTCAATACCTTTAAACGGAACGTCTGAATAATAAATCTCATACTTAAGTTCACATTCTTTTAGCCTTTCTCTGTCATAGTTAATTTTAAGTAAGGCTTTAGACTTTCTTTTATGATAATTATCTCTACCATCAATATCTTCCGTTAGATAGTACAGTTTTGTCTTTTCTTTATTATCAAATAACAACTGCTCGTAATCTGATTTATCTGAAATTAATGGAATAGCTTTTAAATCTTTATCATTATGCACTAATTCAGAATACATATAATAATTAGACCAAGATGGCGCAATAAAATTTGGCCATAAGATAACATTTGTATCTAATGGATTTTCAATATTTCTTACTTTGTATCGTTTTGAAAATGGGGTCATTTGACCATCAATTTCAAGTTCAAGTGAGACTTCAACATCATTAGTTTCTTTGAAGTACTTAGCCTTAATATTTTTATCTCCCTTTCCATAGTCTAGTAGTGTATTTAAATTACTATAAAACTCTGAAAGTCCCAATGGACTAAGAGGTAAACTGAATACATATTTATGTCCATCATCACAACTTGCAGTCATAGCAGTAGACAGATAGTCGTTAAAATTATCTTTTTGCAATAGAATTAGTTCAGTTGATTGAGTATCAAGTAATAATTGATCAGGGTTTAATTCAGGAAGGTTACCAGTAACATTTGTAGTTAGGTATTTACCACCGGACTTATATATCTTCATATCAACATTAAACACACCATCAAATGGGGCTTTAAACTCATTAAAATAATCTAGCACACCTATTTTTCTTAAAGAATAATCTTTATGCTTAAATTCAATGTATTTTTTAATTTCTTGTCTCCATTCAGAAAGGAATACTTTAAGGTTAATTGTATTAACTTCTGATTTAGTAAAAAGCTTATCATATTTCTCTAAATTCTTTTTAACCTCACCAATATAATGATATAATTTATCAAGTTCTTCTGGTTTTAGGTGATGTAATGGATCAGTAAACCTACCCCTTTTAAAGAAAGGAATAAGCGAGTCCTCAATCTTCTTATATCCAGCGGCTGGATATACTAAGGATTTTGGATTAGTAGCTCCAATTAATATCCCATCTAATTTTATTAGTTGAAAATATGGTGGATTGTATTCCTTATTTGATCTATTTCTATCTGCCCAAACCTTTGCTTCATTAAAAAGCATATTACCAAAGGCACCTTTAATCTGATATACATTCTCAACATCCTTTAGTATATTAGCTTCTGAAGTTTCATCATAATCTAAATCATCAGTATATTCTAATACGATCTTTTCTATTTCTATTCTTGATCCATATAACGCAATTGCAGCAACTAAACCTTTCCATTCATTTTGTAAAGCTGAATAAAGCGTATCCATACCATCTAGATCATCCTTACAGACACCAGATTTTTGAAAAGCATCAGTAAAATAGGGCCTAACTAATGCACTATTCATCATATATCCTCTTGCCCATGGTGATGGAACTGCTGTTAAGATTGAGAAAACATCTCCTGTTTCTGTATTTAAACCAGGAAGGTCAATATTTTCAACATAATTTTCTACTTGCTCCAACTTATTCCAAGAATCTGGAGATTTTACTACTCCATCTGAGATTGTTTTATTTTTTGAAAGTAATGGGACTCTGTTTGCTTTTGCCATTTTATTAGTTTTTTAAATTAATTTAACTGTTCTTCTAAATTTTCTGATTTTATCTTATTCTCATCAGGGTCTATCGTAATTTCTGAGAAACTTCTGAATGTTTTTCTGATATCATTAATAAACTCTTCATAAGTAGCTCCATTTTTACTACCATTTAATTTTTTAAATCTTTTGACAAATACATCAAATGGGTTGTCATTAGAAGTTTCAGCATACAATTTGTGCCATTTAGGCATCCACTTAGCATCTTCCTTATGAATAGCTTTTCCAAAAACAAGAGGATCAATACCTAAGAATGTCCCTTCAGGGGCTTCATTTAATGAGTGCCACATTTGCGGAAACCAACCAGGTATATTAATTTCATCCCCATCATGAGTATCAGTTCTCATTGCAAAATAAGAACAATGATGATCTAATGCTTCTATTTGCATTTCAGTTAAACCATATGTTGAATTATAAGTTGAAAGATCACTTAAAAAGTTTTCAGTCCTACCTTTATACCTTTCTTGCAATAAACTACTAAAAGCCATAAATGCATATAGATTCTCTTTAAATTGATCATCTATTCCTTTTTCACTTGTTCCCTTAGGACTTGCAACTAAATCATCAAAATTAATAACTGGTATCTTTTCATCTCCTTTACTCATAGCTTCAATACCTTTAAATACCATTTCTGTTTTGCTAATAGTTTTTAAATCATCCGCTTTACCATTTTCAAAGAAATGTTTTGCAGCAAAAGCACACATAAACTCTAAAATATGAGCAGGATTCTCTTGCTTTTTACCACCAGTAGCAGTTTTACCTTCTTTAGCACCACTAATTTTCATCTTATAGTCAGCAGTATTTATTTTATTAAATTCACCCCATCCTAAAATATAGAATCTCTTATATGTATCTAAAATAGTTTGATTCTTTATATAGTACATAAGAGCTGCAGCAGAGTTATATGGGAAAAATTGTGCATCAGCAATAATCCCGTCTTTTGCTTTATGAGCATCAGATGGTGATGGGAATGTAAAATAATTACTTAATAAAGATGCACCATAAAATAAATTATCCATTTGAACCATTCCTCCTGAAATAATTTTTGCAGCATCAGTAATTGCAATTGGCATAACTGGTATAGAAGAAGCTCCAGTACCACCAAATGTAGATCCTAACGAAAATATACGAGCCTCACCCTCATTATTTGCCTCTCTTATTCTATCTACAAACTTGTATAACTCACTAGAGTATTTATAATCATCATTTGAATTTGCTTTTCTTATTTCATCAATAAAGGCATGATACATAAGATAGGAACCTAGGTGAGTTTGAGCTCTATATCCATGGGATAAATCAAATTCCTGTACAGGCTCCTCATAGAATAAGTCTCCTAATCTCTTATTTACCAATGGATCTCCTTTCTCTATCTCTGAAATAAGAGTAAATCTCTTTGTTGTTTCCTTTGAATAATCTGGGATAAAAGTATATAAGTTAATATTAGCGGAGAAAAACTCCCCTGCCTTATTACTCTTTGATTCTCCATTATTATGCATTAATTTTGAATACTTCTGAATTAAATTCTCTGTATTTTTTTTGTCTTTATTCTCAGCATCTGTATCAAGCAATAAAACATCTATTGTTTGACCTGCAAACATTCCAACAGAGCACATATTAATAAAAGATTGCAAACACCTCATTCCAGTACCTCCTGCGCAAACTAGGAAGTACTTACTTGTTCTTGTCGTATCTATACTCATAATTATTTATTTTTTTTATTTAATGAAATTTTTCCAAATATCTTATGGTTACTATATATTACTGTCCATGCCTTATACCTATGTAAAAATTTTGCCCATATCCAAGAAAAGAATATAAAGAAGATAATATAACATATGCTAAATATCATTGTTCCATTTACTGTATAAGCGCTCAGTAGTTTTCCTCCAATCCAGGCGTCAGATGAAGCCCAATTAATCCCCATGATTTCATTTCGTGCACTATCATAAAATGTTGTACCTGTTAAATAAAACCATAAAATAGGTGAGAAGATAATTAAACAGAAAAATATAATTCTTCTTATTTTCACATCTTTTTGTCTTCTAATTCTATCGTCAATAAGATCATAATCTCTTAATGATACAATTATCATAGTAATCACAGCTAGTATAATACCTAACATAACAGCCTGCATATAGATAGATGTTATAATTGATTTATAATTTGATGTGGTTGCAGTCTCTGCAAAAAGCACGGAAGCACTCATAAGAAACATTGATGTTAAAGTAAATATTCTTTTCATTTTTCTAAATTTTTATTTTATTTATTATCATTTAATGCGATAAGGTAGGAATAGATTACCTTCCCTTTGTAATTATTTTTATTTGAATACAGCGCTCTGTCTAAACTTTTAGCAAGTGAAATATTTTCTAAATATCCACCAGACTTATCATAGAATGTCCATTTAAGATATTCTTTTTCAAAATCCTCAAAATCTATATCATCAATTATAATATCACATAAATAAAGTTTACCATGATCTTTGTCATTCGCCCACCAAGCAGATGTCTGCAGTGTATTAGATAACATCTTGATGCTATTCTGATTTTGATTATGATCCAAAATACTGTTTGAGCTTAACTGATTATCTCTCACACCCAATATTTCAATATTCCCCTCCCCTTGATCAGATAAATTTCCAGGATATTTATTTGGATCAAAGCTCATATTGTATGAAGATAACATTAATTTATCAATTGCACCTAATTGGTAATATATCTCTGTAACATCATAGAAACTAGCAGCTAAATTAATACTATAAGGAGAAGAAGATTTATTACTTCTATCAATCTTTTCTAAGTTATTAATTAAAGTTAAATCATTAAAAACAGTAAATGCATCTTGATCCTCTATACTTGTTTTCATCATAGGTATATTAAACTCTATGAATTGAACTTTATAATCACCTATTGTTACAGCCGAATGTCTCTTTGAAGCTTTATAGTTATAATCAACATCACCGACTGCATTTTCTAAATTATTTTGATAATTATTTGTAACACCAAAAGCTAACGGATCAATTTTAATGTAATTGGTTTTTTCTTTCTTACTCATTTCTATAATCATATCATCAACTAAAGTGTTCATTCCAACTAATTTGGCAGGCGTAAAAAACATATAATAAATCTGTTTGCTACAACCATTTTCTTTATGACAACCATACCCTTTTTTTAATGTATGCTCTACAGAAACAATTTCTAAAATATTATTACCCTCAAACCAGTCTTCAAATTCAGTTATAGCCCAAGGTGTTCCATCTTCAAACCTTGGATAAGTAATATTTGAATATAAATCTTGAGGCTTTTTCTTATTTACACCCTCATCAAGCAAAAAATCTGTTACAAATACAGTTATATTTTCTTCATTACCTACGCATGCTTGTAATCCTGCTCTTAATTTTGATCGGCCATCATTAAAAAATTTTCGATTAGTAAAAGTGTCATAAGCTTTAGTATAATCAGTAATATTTAATGGTTCTGGCTTATAAATACCTGTATCATTGTCACTACCTCCTACTTTATAATATGTAGCATTATTTTTTAATGTTAGCGTTAAGCTCTCCATATGTTCTTGAGATTTCTCAATACCCTCATTAACTCCAGAAGACATATCAATATATACATCAACTTTACTCGCATCTGTGTTCTCATAATAAGTCCATGTATCTATTATATCAAAGAAATCATTATTTGTTACTGAACCATTACTACCAAAAAGCCCCATTCCTACAACTTCATTTTTTCCATCTTTAAAATAGATTCCACCTTGCTGTACTAATGATGTTTTTATTTCAGATTTAGCTTCTTGAACATCTATTGCAATATCATCTTCACCACAAGAAATAAGCAATAGAGATATTGGTAAAATAAAGAAAACTGTTGACATTAATTTTAAAAATACTTTTTTCATATATTATTCTTTTTTGCTATCTATTTCTAATTCAGTTAATACTTTTTCAATCATACTTTCCATTTGTATTCCAAAATCTTCAATATCGGAGACAATACCTTTACCAATACTTACAGCTCTTAAAGCAATATATTCTCCTGTTAATTGATTTACTTTATTTCTTTCATTCTTAGTTAATTCATCCTTATACTTCTCATAGTAATTTGTACTATATAATAAATAAAGCGAATCTGAATCACTCCATTGTTTATCTGAAAAATTCTCTCCGGAAATAGATACTTCATTAATAAACTCAGAATAATCTTCTATATAGGTATTTTTATTATCAAAAAAAGAGCATGAGAACGTTAACAATGCTATAAATATTAATACAACTTTATTCATCTTCTTTCATTGTGTTAAGTTTTATCATCACATTATCTATTAATTCTGTAGTAATAGGAGCCATAATTTCACTACTTGATTTAAGATCTTCAGAAATCTCTTCTCTATTATTGATCAGGCAATCATGTACCAATTTTAATCTAGTTGTCATGTTTCCATTTGACAAAAGAGTAAGTTCCTCTGTGTTTTTTTTATTTAATTCTGAAGTAATATGTGGCATAATTGGATCTAACAAGAAATTGCCCTGATCTTTTTTACTAATAAAATTGTTTAGTAAAGAAGAGCCAAAACCACTGGTTAGACCATCAAGTGCAGAATTAGAAACACTAATAAGGTCTTCTGATATTTGATTTTTTATTTGCAATTTTAAATCCTCATCATGATTTGAAGCACACGAAAAAAACGTAATACAGAAAAAAAATAATATTATCTTAAAAAGTTTCATGTTGAATTTTAATTTGGGATGTAATAATACAAAAATATTTTAATATAATTTATTGTGGAAGTAAATCTAATAGTTTCTCTATAATTTTTCAAAAATAAATTAAATAGTTATAATATCTCTCAGTATATTTACTGATATAGCAAAACTTTACTTAATTTAATTTATCTATCTGTATTTCAGATATTTATCTGTTAACACGTTTTATTTTGAGTAATTTTAAGTAAAAAATCAGGGCAGCAAAACTCCAACATCTGCCGTTTTAATCAAACTTTTGTAAGCATATTACACTATAACTTACACCACTTATTCCTACCTAAATACCCCAAAATAATTTTTCACTTTTATTTTATTATTTTATAATAACCTAAATTTTAAAAATAACTAACGTCTTAATTCTCTGATTTTTAATATTTTACTTAGTAAACTAAATAATAATTATAGTACGTAAAACACGTACGTGTTTATCGAAAACATAGATTATATTAGCGGATTATTTTAAACAACTTGATGTTAAAAAAATACATATACATATTACTTGCGGTTTTATTCTCATTATTTTTTAGTTTTGAAAGTAAGGGGCAGTGTATTGATGCTAATTTTAATATCCCAAATTGTATAATCACAAATACACCTACTAGTTTCATCAATAATTCTACAATTAACACAAGTTGTGGTATTACATGGAATTGGTATATCTATGATGCCTCTTGGAATTATTTAGGATATTCTGGATCAACAGATTTAAATTATACCTTTAACAATACTGGAAATTACATAATTGTACTTGACCCTACAATTAACGGAAGTCCTCCTGCATGTTGTGCGCCGAACCCACCTATTATTAATAGTAATACATCAACTATTACTGTCGTAAATAACCCAGTAACCCTTTCCCTTTCTACAAACTCAACACAAGTTTGTACAAATGGGAGTATTGATTATTCATCACTTGGTATAAATATTACAAACGCTACAGGCAATGTAAGTTACTATTGGGAACTACCTAACGGGCAAAACTGGACAGGACTTACACCTTTCCCTATTCCTACAGGTCAGAATAATGTTACATTAACAATAACTGATGATGCCACAGGATGTTCTGATTCAGAAACTATTAGTTTAACCTATCAAAGTACTAATGCAGATGCGTCTTTTGTGTCATCTGTAAATACAATTAATTGTCCAGGGCAATCTGTAACTTTTACAGCAAACAATATTAATACAAGTTTATATTCATATAGTTGGGAAATTGATGGAGCCCCAATAAATGGAGGAACTAATGGAGTTCTTAACACTAATGTATATCCTAACGGAAATAATGTTTCTGTTACTCTTTTTGTAGAAGACCTATCAAATGGATGTATAGTGCAGCAATCACAAATACTAAATGTAAATACTCCTAATTATGTAGCACTTGACACTACTGTTTCAAATTATGACCAACAAATGAATGCTTTTGTTTATTGTGAAAATGATAGTACAATTTTAGATACACTTTTCAATATATTTAGTAACACTTCTGGAATAGATACAGTTATTATTTACAATGGATTTACGCAAGAAATTTACACTTCAGGATTTGATGAATATTGGATAAATATATCAGAAAGTGTAAATTCAATACAAGTTATAACTATATTTTCAGGAAGTTGTCCTCCTGATACTATTAATTACAATGTACTTTATAATCAAATTTTAGGTTCTGTGAATTCAAATTTTGGACAACAAGCTAATAGTAATTTATGTATTGGTGATACTGTGAAGTACTTTATTGATCCACAAATATTTGACATGCCTTTAAATGCTGAAGTACATTTTAGTATAATTTGTGATAGCATTGACACTGAGGTTATTATTTGGAACTATGATTCTGTAGCTAACAATACATATTTTATTGATGCAGATAATAATAGCATAACTCCGGATGAAGAAAAAATAGTATTTTCATATGTATACGATAACACTTCATGTGGGTGTGTATGGAGTGATGGAAATCAGTTAGTTTATGATAAATATAGAATATGGCCACAATTAATTACAAATTGTCAACCTCCTATTAATTTAACTTTAGGAGAAGAAACATATATACCACCAGACCCAACCGCTTCTTTCATTGTTCCTGACAGTATTTGTCCAGGAGGTGTTGCTACTATTTCAAATAATTCTAGTTTTGGATGCACTGACCCAGCATCATTAGATCCAAATTATAACCCTAGTAATGCTAATTATTATCAATTAGCACCTACTTTCTATTATGATTGGGGAAATTGTTCTAGCAGTTCATACACTCCAACTCAAAATCAATATAATTCAAATAATTATAATAACTCAACAAATACATATAATAACCCTGGTATTTACCATCTAGAGTTATCAGCCATAAATTCTTGTGACACAATAACCTTCATTGACTCAATCACAATATTCCCAAAACCTGAGGTGTTTTTTACTGCAGATTCTGTTTGTCTGGATCTGATTACTCCATTTACATCAATTGCTAATGCTGCATCTGCCACACAATATACAATACCTTGTTCCCCTAATAATATAATAATAAATGTACCTGCCGGCTTACCACTTGTACCTTCTAGTTTAAATAATAATACTGTATATCAATGGGATATACAGGGAGGAAGTTATGTGAATGGGACATCTGATACATCTCAACACCCACAATACATATTTAATGATTGTGGTAACCATATTGTAAGTTTAACAGTTACTGATAGCTTAGGTTGTGATAGTACTTATACTGACACAGTGATAGTTTACGAACTTCCTTCTCCTAACTTTAGTGTAGCGCCAATCTGTGAAGGTGATTCTACTTGTATTTATGATTTATCTGAATTCAACACAGATAATAATTGTTTCGGACACCCTTTAGATAATTGGACATGGAATATTTCTAATTATTCAATTACTACCACATCTGGTACTACTCAAAATTCAGGGAATATATTTGATACCTCTTTTAATTCTCTTACAGACTATTGCCTTCTTATAGAACAGGAATGTGATGATTCTTCTACAATATCTTACGACTACAATATCACATTAGTTTTAGAGGATACTTATGGATGTATAGATAGTTTATCAAATACTACTACAGTATTTTGCCAACCAATTGCAGACTTTAATTTCTCAGGAGGATGTATAGGAAATCCTAGTAATGGTAATGTTTATTTTAACAATACTTCTGCTCCACAAACTGGTGTTACCTGGCTATGGGATATGGGTGGAACTGGGACATATCAAGGAGGAACAGGTAGCACCTCTAAAAATCCAATATTTACTTATAGTTCAACTGGAGTTTACAATGTAACCTTAATATTAATAGGTCCTGATTGTAATGATACTATTCCTAAAATTGTTACAGTTTGGGAAAATCCTATAGCTAACTTCTCATCTGATACTGTTTGTCAAGGAAATACAACTAACTTTACAAATCTATCTAATCAAGGACCGGCACCGTCTGCAGCAATAATAGCATACAGCTGGAATATGGGCGGGACAGGAACATATACTGGAGGAACTACTAGTACATCAGAAAACCCAAGCTTTACATATGATGACTGTGGTATCCATAATGTAGAATTAACTGTAACAGATGCTAATGGCTGCTCTGATGAAACTATTATAAGTGTAGATGTGTACTGTAACCCTACAGCTAACTTTAATGCGCCACCACTTTGCTTTGATGATCAACCTATGGTATTTACAGATATGTCAACTAATGGTAGTGGAACAATCAATGGATGGAACTGGAATATGAACGGAAGTGGAAATTATCAGAATCCAACCAATAATACTTCTCAAAATCCATTGTACACTTTTGACAATTGTGGAATATATAATGTACAACTAATTGTTACGGATGACAACTCATGTTCTGATTCAATACCAATAGCTGTAGAAGTATACTGTGAACCAGTGGCTGGGTTTACTTATACACCAGAATGTGTTGGAACAACTACCTTATTTACAGACGATTCATCTCCTAATAATATCATAGGATGGTTATGGGATATGGGAGGGGCTGGATCATATCAAAATGGAACATCAAATACTTCCCAAAATCCAGAATTCTTATATGATAATTGTGGAACATATACTGTACAGCTAGTCATCATTGATGCTAATAGTTGTACTGATATTATCACTCAATCAGTTGATGTATACTGTGAACCTATAGCTGATTTCACAGCAACTACTGTTTGTAATGGAGATACAACTGATTTTACTAACCTATCATCTCAAGGACCAACTCCTTCTGCAACTATTGCTTCTTACAACTGGAATATGGATGGAACTGGTACTTATGTAAATGGTACAAATAGCACTTCTCAAAACCCAAGTTATATCTATGACGACTGTGGACCACACGATGTAAAACTTACTGTTACTGATAATAATGGCTGCTCTGATGAAACTATTATAAGTGTAGATGTGTACTGTAACCCTACAGCTAACTTTAATGCGCCACCACTTTGCTTTGATGATCAACCTATGGTATTTACAGATATGTCAACTAATGGTAGTGGAACAATCAATGGATGGAACTGGAATATGAACGGAAGTGGAAATTATCAGAATCCAACCAATAATACTTCTCAAAATCCATTGTACACTTTTGACAATTGTGGAATATATAATGTACAACTAATTGTTACGGATGACAACTCATGTTCTGATTCAATACCAATAGCTGTAGAAGTATACTGTGAACCAGTGGCTGGGTTCGGTGTTGATTCAACTTGTCTAGGTGACACAACTTTCTTTAATTCAGATATATCCTCTCCAATAGGGAGTATTATTAGTTGGTACTGGGATTTTGATGATCCTGGATCAGGTATTGACAATACTAGTACAACACAAAGCCCTTCACATTTCTATCAAAATACTGGTTTATATAATGTTCTTTTAGTAGTCAATGATATTAATGGATGTATAGACAGTACTTTTAATTCATTTATTGTTAGACCAAATCCAATTGCATTATTTACAGCTAATACTGTTCTTGTTGGAAGTCCCACAACTTTTACAAATCAATCTTCTATTAACACACCCTTAGGTGGTCAAATATTAAGTTGGAATTGGAACTTTGGCGACCCTTTATCAGGATCCAACGACACAAGTACTTTAGAAAACCCTGAACATACATTTAGTAGTTGTGATACTTTCTTAGTCTCATTAACAGTAATTGACGAGTATGGATGTGATAGCACTTTTATTGACACAGTATTAAACTTTTGTGTTCCAAACGCTAACTTTATTGCTGATACAGCTTGTGCTGGAGATTCTACTTATTTTACAGATCTTTCTAGTTCCCCTGGTACAATTATTTCGTGGAATTGGGATATGGGAGGACTAGGAACATATGAAAGTGGAACTTCTACTATATCCCAACATCCTATTTATACATACGATAATCCTGGAATATATTTAGTTAGCCTAATTATTATAGATAATAATGGAGGTACAGATACTATAATAGATACTGTCATTGTAAGACCAAACCCAACCGCATTATTTACTGTAGATACAGTCTGTGTAGGCTTTAATACACAATTTACTGACCTATCTACAATCGTATCTCCTCTTGGAGGAGTAATAACAGATTGGGATTG
>Ga0233427_10001163_pt1 | contig 29541 bp, 26 predicted proteins | sample SI_118_April2016_5_FD_179885 | JGI IMG/M metagenome (GOLD analysis project Ga0233427, IMG submission 179885) | Seawater microbial communities from Saanich Inlet, British Columbia, Canada - SI_118_April2016_100_MG | ecosystem: Environmental > Aquatic > Marine > Inlet | place: Canada: British...
AATCGGACACACCCATTTCACGGGGGTCAGGCCCCATTAGAATGCCGGTCCCGGCGATGAAGCCTTGCCACGCTGGTGTGGTGCAGATGGTATCGTATTGTCCGGAGTAGTTTTTGGTATGGCGCAACCGTTCAATGCCATCGCGCATGAGCAACCCCATGGTACCGGCATAATTATAGGGCCACACAGATTCGGATCCATGTTTTTGTTCGGCCTTCAGCAGGGCTCCAGCGACTTCATCAAGCGCCTCGTCCCAAGATATGGCCTCAAATTCACCGCTGCCTTTGGGCCCGGCGCGGCGCAAAGGGGTGGTCAGCCGATCCGGGTGATGGGCACGTTCGGCATAGCGCCCCACTTTCTCACAAACTACGCCTGCGGTGTATGTGTTGTCGCGCGCGCCTCGAACCCGTCCAATACGGGTCGGACTGAGTCGCTCAATCTCCAACGAGCAAACGCTGGGGCAATCGTGGGGGCAGGTGGATAGAACGGAATCATCGGGCATGGCGCGTCAGGACCTTATGGGTGAAACTGATGGTCAGGATGCTAATACTCGGAAAGTTATGCCGCAACCTCGGCTTTTGCGGTACGCGGCAGGCCTAAGGCCAAGATTACGGCTATAATGGAAAGTCCGGCGGCCAGCAAAAAGGCATAGTCAAGCTGGATGGAGCCCACGGCACCGGCCAGCAACGCGCCCAGTGCACCCACGCCGTCCATGATCGAAAAGGCAAGGCCCAGCGTGGTTGATTCTTTTTTGCCCGCATGCTCGACGGCGGCGGCCAATATGGCGGGTCGAATGGCGACCAGTGTGCCAACGGCGATAACCTGTACCACAATCAGGACAAACAGGTTTGGTGATAGAAACATTGCAGCAGCGCCAAGCGCTGCGATCAGGTTTCCGGCAATCGTGATTGGGCGGCGGCCAATGCGGTCTGAAACACTACCGATAAAGGGTTGCAGAAGCGCGCCTGCAAGCAGCATCCCCGAAAATACGATACCGGTCATGCTGATGCTGAGACTATACGTTGTCTGCAAATACAGCGGTATCATGCTCAGGAGCGATATGGCCGCCATGTTGTAGCAGCAAATGAGCATCACAAAACGCATACCGGCCGGGGTACGCCAAGTTTGCCAGATGCCGACAAAATCCGCGCGGGATATTCTGGATTTGGTTTTCTTGGGTACTTTTGCGGCAATCGGGATAAAAGCAACGGCCATAATGGCGGTGGGAATAACACACAGTTGAAGGGTTGTTTGCCAGTCCACATACGTCAACAGGAACCCGGCAGCCAGCGGGCCAGCAACGTCTGATAATGAGCCTCCAATGGCATGAATGCCCAGCGCCTTGGCCCGGGAATTGGGGAATTCCTGCATCAGAACGCCAGTTGCTACCGGGTGCCACACGGCATCGCCAATGCCCGCCACGGCCAGCAGAATCGCCAGCGTCCAGTAATTGGGCGCGAACGACGCGACTAAATAACCCACGGTCACCCACACGAAGGTGAGCAACAGCAACCGCCCGCGATCAGAAATATGATCGGATACCATACCCGCCGGAAAAAACGCCAGGGCTGATCCCGCACTGTGAATAGCGAACAGCATGCCTAACTGAGCCGGGCTCAAGTCCATGGCAAGGGCAACGGCCGGTCCGATAATCCAGACCGCACAAGGGGCAAAATCGTTACAAAAATGTCCCAGGCTGAATCCGTACAGCATGGGTGTCGATGGCTGTGACATATAACTTCCAGATATCGTTAGCCGATGATCGGCATTTCCTGAGGTGCGCGTCGGCTGAGCCACTCGGCACCATCATCAGTGATAACAATGTTTTCTTCGTGAACCATCTGTCGACCGGGGGCGAATTCCATGCCCGGCTCGAGCGTCAAAACCACGCCGGGCTCTAATACCGTCATATCTGTTTCGGTATTGGATGGCCATTCGGTTAGCTGCATACCAAGCCCGTGACCCATACGGCCCACGTCATTGCCTAGTGCGCCACCGGATTCCATCACCGCCCACATGGCGGCCCACACATCGGTTGTGGTGTTGCCCGGTTTAGCGGCTTCAAACCCCGCATCGGTGGACTTGAAAACGGTCTCGTAGGCGCGCATGGCATCATCGGCCACATGACCAAAGCCGAAATTACGATCGAAATCGCAGAAGTAGCCGTCATAGACGGTGCCTGTATCAATGATCAGGATGTCTCCTTCATCAATGATGCGATCACCCGGCCCCATGATGATATTGCCGTATCCGCCCGGTCCGGCACCGCCAACGATATAGGGTGTGCTGTCTGCACCCCGGTTCAATAGGTCTATGCGAAAGCGTTTCACATTTTCGCGCTCACTCTCGCCAGCCTTTAGCGATTGAGGCAGGGCTTCAAACGCATCGGATGCGATTTGACACACATGATGGATTTTTGCCACTTCGGCAGGCGATTTTACATACCGCAACTGATGCAGTTCGGTGGCCACATCGACGATCTCAATACCGGATAAACGATCTCGTAATACTTGATAGTCACCCGCTGGCATTCGCAGCAGGCTTTCGTGACCGAGCGGCACACCAATACGGTTAGACTTGGTTGTCAGTGACGAAAGAGCATCGGCCAGCATGGAGATACCGTCATCTTCCGGCTGTGGTGAATGCCAGGTGCGAATATCATCTACCCATGTGGCGCGCATACCCGCCGCGCCAATGCCGGGGATCACCGCAATGGGTTTTCCTTCACGAGGCAGGACCAGGAACCATGGCCGTGTGGGACTTTCCCAGAACTGGGTGTGGAAGCCAGAAAAATAGCGCACATCTGGTTCAGTGGTCAGCAGAATAGCGTCGATGGACCGGTCATGCATAACGCGTTGAACGCGCGACATGCGGCGCTCGAACTCCGATAACTCGAATCCTCTGGGGGGTGCCTTTCTCATTAGGCGATCTTACTGTCAGAAATCAGATAACCGCAATACGCAGCATTCAAATTTGCGCAATTTGCGTTTTTTATATCTGCGCTATTCGCGACAGTGCCAAATGTGCGACCGTCACACCAAGAATGACTGTAACGATCATAAAGAACAACAGGAGGTATCGGTGGATATTGCCTTCCATCCGGGATTTTTTGGCTCTGACCTTGGCGAACAGGCTGGAGAAATGAGAATTCATGGCGTCGATTTTCATGATCTCGTTGTGCTGCCAGAATTGATAGATAATCAACGTGAACACCACGCCGACGCACAACAGTATGCTTATACCCATAAATGTGTTGGTGAGTGACTTGTCCGCATCAACCATGCTGGCAATCACGACCATTCCACCAAGGGTCAGTAAGGTGGACCCAACCACACGCCACTGCATGTTTTTTACAAACCGCAGGGTTTCTGTGGATTCTCGGTAAAGCATCTGAAGCTCGGCATGGCTAAGTTCATCGAGCTCGCTGGGTGTGACTTCGCCGCCGTCTCGATCGCCTGAATCATCATCTGCCATAGTAAGTTCCTTTTCCGGGTGCCTCCCGCGAAGATGATAGCATCATACAAACGTATGGTTAAGGTTCAGTTAGCGTGAGCCAGGCAAATTGATGCCAATGGTTGGTTCGACGACTGAGCGCTTTCCCGGCAGCTATTGAAAACCTTTGGACCTTGCCAATTTGGGTGGCGCCAGTTAAACCGTCCACACGGTCGGGGTGTAGCGCAGCCTGGTAGCGTGTTCGCTTCGGAAGCGAGAGGTCGTAGGTTCAAATCCTGCCACCCCGACCAATCACAAAGACTCTACGGCAAGAAGTGTTCAGCGGCGATCTTAGCCCGGGGGATTAGCCGGGGGATTAATATGGCCGATCAATGCAGAATTCGATGAGTCCCAGCAGAGCGGATTTTTCCGGACAGTCATCGAAAATGCCTAATGCATCGCGGGCGATGGCGCTGTAATGACGGGCGCGGTCTACGCTGTCATTGAGGGAATTGTTCTGTGACATGAGTTCCAGCGCATGGGCCAGATCATCATCGGTCTGTTCCAGGTCTTCCAGCGTCTTGCGCCAGAAAGTGCGTTCTTCATCCGTGCCCCGGCGGAAGGCCAGAATAACCGGTAGCGTGATCTTGCCTTCGCGGAAATCATCACCGATGGATTTGCCCAATTCGGCTTGCACTGCGGAATAGTCCAGCACGTCGTCGATGATCTGAAATGCGATCCCCAAGTTCATGCCGAAAGCCTTGAGGGCTTCCTGTTCCACCTGCGGTCGGTCCGCCACCACAGCACCAATTTCGCAAGCCGCTGCAAACAGTTTGGCCGTCTTGGCCGTGATTACTTCCAGGTACTGAGGCTCGCCCGTTTCCGTATCGTTGGCGGTCATCAGTTGCATGACTTCGCCTTCGGCAATCACGGATGAGGCGTTGGACAAAATGCGCAACACATCAATAGAGCCGTCTTCGACCATCAATTCGAACGAGCGGCTGAACAGGAAATCACCCACCAGCACACTGGCCTGGTTGCCCCAGATAGCGTTGGCGGACTGGTTACCGCGCCTTAAATCGCTTTCGTCTACCACATCGTCATGCAGCAGGGTCGCGGTGTGAATAAACTCGACACAGGTCGCCAGTGCCACGTGGCGGTCTCCGCCATAGCCACACATGCGCGATGCCACCAAAGTGAGCATGGGGCGTAATCGCTTGCCCCCGGCGGCCACAATATGGCCAGCCAGTTGTGGGATCATGGCAACCGGGCTGTGCATGCGCTTGATGATCTCGACGTTGACGGCCTTCAGATCGTCTGCCACCAGATCGGTCAACGCGTCCAGCGACGGTTGCTTCTTGCGTTCTTCATCGAGGTTGACGACGATGCCCAATGTATTATTTCCCAAGTTATGGCACGATGGTCGTGCTGAGGCCGAGCATACGAATGCCATGACCCCCGGGTCAAGCATGGGTCAAGCACGGGTCAACACAGCTAAAGAGGAAAAATGGACCAAACACCAGATCAAACGCCAGATAGAACAACCGATCACCTGCTTGATGGTCGGGTCACGTTGACCCAACACCGTAAGGGATACCGGGTTGCTATCGACCCGGTGTTTCTGGCCGCTGCCGCCCCGGCGGCAGATGGTGACAGGCTGTTGGAACTGGGGTGCGGTAGCGGTGCAGCGGCACTGTGTCTGGTGGCCCGTGTTTCCGGCGTTTCTGTAACCGGGCTTGAACTACAACCCGAAATGCTGGAACTGGCTCGCCTGAATGTGACGGCGAACGGGTTTGGTCAGTCTATTGAACTGATCAAAGGTGACGTGGCCTCACCGCCTGATCTGGCGCCGTTTGATCACGTGATGACTAATCCGCCCTATATGGCAGCGGGACAGGGCAACCCACCACCTGACCCGGTCAAAGCCATGGCGATGGTGGAAAGTCACGTTCCGTTGGCGCAGTGGGTCTCGTTGGCCTGGTCGGTGCTGAAACCTGGCGGCACTTTTACCATGGTGCACCGGGCGGACAGGGTTGGTGAAATCACAACCCTGATGGAGCAGCATTTCGGTCAGATTGTTATCTGTCCTTTATGGCCGGGACCAGATCGTTCTAGCCCGGCCAAGCGTATTTTGGTGCAAGGAACGAAGGGTGCAGTGGCAGAGACCCTGACAACGGGTGGTCTGATCCTGCATAATGATACAGGTAGCTATACTGAAGAAGCGGATCATATCCTGCGTCATGGTGATGCTATGGCGATTCGCTGAATATGAGATCGCTGGGCAGCGGGTGAAAGCCTTGACCCCTGATACCCCGGCACCCTAAAAGGTAAGTATGTTTGGATTCAGTTTGCAAAAGCTTCTTTTCACCGGGATCGTGATCGCCGCTATTTTTTACGGCTTCCGCTGGTTTACCGAAATGCAGGCGCGCCGCGAAAGAGACGTGCGCACGCGCAGCAATGGCGGTAAGCCGCGTGGTTCTGCCAATGCTGGTGCGGCAAAGTCGGCGGAGCAGGATGTGGAAACCATGATTGAATGCACGGTGTGCGGATCATTTGTGGCCTCGGGTAGCGCGCGGTCTTGCGGTCGTGAAGACTGTCCGTATCCGGGATAATCCAAAGCCATATCTGCCGCCATATCCTCTGTGATTTCCGTGTGTTGACCCGCTCCAAGGCGCTGGCTATGTTGCAGCGCACCTAATGGTTAAACCAAAGGAACGCGGGCATGTCCGGCGCATCTGATAAATCGAAGAGTTTCCAGTCTATCATTCTCGCCCTGCAAACGTTCTGGGCGGATCAGGGCTGTGTGATTATACAGCCCTATGACGTGGAAGTGGGCGCGGGTACGTTCCATCCGGCGACCACGTTGCGCGCACTTTGGCCTGAAATCTGGAACGCGGCTTATGTGCAGCCATCGCGCCGTCCCACCGATGGCCGTTATGGCAAAAACCCCAACCGGTTACAGCACTACTATCAATTTCAGGTGCTCATGAAGCCCAGTCCTACCAATATTCAGGAAATGTATCTGCAAAGCCTCGCCACGATTGGCATCGATCCCGATTACCACGATATCCGTTTTGTGGAAGACGACTGGGAAAGCCCCACGCTGGGTGCCTGGGGTCTGGGTTGGGAAGTATGGTGCGATGGCATGGAGGTCTCCCAGTTCACCTATTTCCAGCAGGTCGGCGGTATGGATTGCACGCCGGTACCGGTGGAACTGACCTACGGACTGGAACGTCTGGCCATGTATGTGCAGGGTGTTGAGAACGTATACGATCTGGATTGGGATGGGGTGCCCAAGGATCAGGGCGGCAAAACATATGGCGATATTTATCTAGAAAACGAGCAACAGCATTCGGCTTATAACTTCGAGATTGCTGATACGGACGTGCTGCGCCGTCATTTTGAAGACGCCGAAAAAGAATGCGCCAGAATTCTGGAAGCCCGTTTGCCGCTACCCGCATACGATCAATGCCTGAAAGCAAGTCACCTGTTTAACCTGTTAGATGCCCGTGGCGTAATCAGCGTGACCGAGCGCGCTGCGTATATCGGGCGCGTTCGCACGCTGGCCAAGGGCTGTTGCGAGCAATGGGTTGAAATCCATAAAGCCAGTGATCTGGACGGAGGAGCCGCATAATGGCCGAGCTTTTCCTTGAAATCCTGTCCGAAGAAATCCCCGCCCGTATGCAGGCCCGCGCTGCTGACGATCTGAAGCGTTTGATGGCCGATGGTCTGAAGAAAGCCGGACTTGAGTTCGAGAACGCCCGAACGTTCGTCACGCCGCGCCGCCTTGTCTTTGTGGCTGATGGGATACCGGAAAGCACCCCGGATATTTCAGAAGAACGCAAAGGCCCCGCAACCGATGCGCCGGAACAGGCACTGAACGGTTTTCTGGGCTCCACCGGCCTGACCATTGATCAATGCGAAAAGCGTGAGATTAAAGGTCGTGAGTTCTACTTTGTGGTTATCGAAAAACCGGGCGCTGCCGCTGGTGACATCCTGCCGGGTGTGATCACGGAGGCGTTGAGCGCCTTGCCGTGGGCCAAGTCCATGAAATGGGCGAATCATGATTTGCGTTGGGTGCGACCGTTGCATGGTCTTGTGTGCCTGTTTGATGGCAAGCCGCTGTCCGTGACATTCGGGCCGGTATCATCAACGGGTGCCACCGTGGGCCATCGGTTCATGAGCCCTGCGGCGATTACGGTGTCGAGCTTCGATGAATACAAAGCCAAGCTGTCGGCGGTCAAAGTCATGATTGATCCGTCAGAGCGCCGTGATTTGATCGCGTCGGATGCGGCCAAGCTGGCCGGTACCGAAGGGCTTATGGTTAAAGATGACAAGGGCCTGCTGGACGAAGTCGCCGGACTGGTGGAATGGCCGGTGGTGCTCATGGGTCGTATTGATGATCAGTTCATGGACCTGCCGCCCGAGGTGCTGACCACGTCCATGCGATCCCATCAGAAGTATTTTGCCTGTCTCGACAGTTCCGGCAATCTGGCCAACCGCTTCATCGTGGTGGCCAACACAGAAACCAAGGATGGTGGCGCGCAGGTGACAGCCGGTAACGAGCGTGTTCTCAATGCCCGTCTGGCCGATGCCCGATTCTTTTGGGATCTGGATCAGCAGTCTTCGCTGGCATCTCGCGCACCGGCGCTTAAAGACCGGATCTTCCATGCCAGGCTAGGCACGTTGGATGATAAGGTCGACCGTATGCAGGCGCTGGCCGCTGAAATTGCAGGTTTTGTTGACGGTGCCGACAAGGACAAGGCACGTTCCGCCGCCCGCTTGGCGAAGGCTGATCTGTCCACGGGTATGGTAGCGGAATTTCCTGATTTGCAAGGTATCATGGGTCGTTATTACGCCCAGCACGACGGCGAAAGTACCGAGGTGGCAGACGCCATCGCCGAACACTACGCCCCGCAAGGCCCCGGCGATACATGCCCCACCAAACCGATCAGCGTTTGTGTGGCACTGGCCGACAAGATTGATACGCTGGTGGGCTTCTTCGGAATTGATGAAAAACCAACCGGATCGAAAGACCCGTATGCGTTACGTCGTGCGGCACTGGGTGTGATTCGATTGATCTTGGAGAACGATCATCGTATTCCCCTGAGCCGCGTGTTTTCGACCGCGGCTAAACTGTATGACGGGCACGAAGATGACGGCGCTGGTCTGCTCGATTTCTTCGCCGACCGCCTGAAAGTTCATTTGAAAGAACAAGGTGTGCGGCATGATTTGATTGATGCGGTATTTGCGCTGGGCGGGGAAGATGATTTGGTTCGATTGCTGGCCCGTGTGGATGCCTTGAAGGGTTTCCTTGCCACCGACGATGGCGCGAACCTTTTGGCCGCTTACAAACGCGCCGCCAATATCCTGCGTATCGAAGAAAAGAAAGACGGCACGGCTTTCAACGCAGGCGTGGATGCGGCTTTGTTGACACAAGACGAAGAACGCGCCCTGCACGATTATCTTCAGGCCATGGGTACGGATATAACCTCGTCGCTGGCCGCTGAAAATTTCACCGCCGTCATGGAAAAGTTGGCCGGCGCGCGCCCCTTGGTGGACGCCTTCTTTGACAAGGTTACGGTCAACGACGATGACGCCGCTGTGCGTGTGAACAGATTGAATTTACTGGCGCTGGTTCGCCGGTCCGTGGATGAAATTGCTGATTTCTCCCGTATTGAAGGGTAACAGGACAACACATGACCAAGTGGATTTACAACTTTGGTGACGGCAAGGCCGAAGGCAACGCTGAAATGAAAAACCTGCTGGGTGGCAAGGGTGCCAATCTGGCCGAAATGTCAGCCCTTGGTATTCCGGTCCCACCGGGTTTCACCATCACGACCGATGTATGCAACCACTTCACCGCCAATGACGACACGTACCCCGATGATCTGAGCGCTGGTGTTGATGCCGCCATGGCATCTATGGAAAAGACGCTGGGTGCCACGTTTGGCGGAAGTGACCAACCTTTGCTGGTTTCGGTCCGGTCCGGCGCGCGGGCTTCCATGCCGGGCATGATGGATACGGTCCTGAACCTAGGGCTAAATGACGAAACTGTAGAAGCTCTGGCGAAGGTCAGTGGCGATGAGCGCTTCGCCTATGACAGCTACCGCCGGTTTATTCAGATGTATGGCGATGTGGTGTTGGGCGTGGATCACAGTATTTTCGAAGACATTTTGGAAGATCACAAGCTGCGGCTTGATGTTAATCTGGATACAGACCTGACGGCGGATCAATGGAAAATAATCGTTGATGATTACAAACGCGAAATTGAATCCGAGTTAGGCCGTCCGTTTCCGCAAGACCCCACCGAGCAGCTGTGGGGCGCCATCAGTGCCGTATTCGGCAGCTGGCTGAACAACCGCGCCACCGTGTACCGGTCGCTGCATAATATCCCCGCTGATTGGGGTACCGCCGTTAATATTCAGGCCATGGTGTTTGGGAATATGGGTGAAGATTGCGCCACCGGCGTATGCTTTTCCCGCAACCCGGCCACGGGCGAAAACCATTTTTACGGCGAATACCTGATCAATGCTCAGGGCGAAGACGTTGTCGCCGGTATCCGCACACCGCAGCCCCTGACCATCGCCGAAAAGGCGACACAGGGCGCGGACATGCCTGCGATGGAAGAAGTCATGCCCGTGGTGTTCCAGGAATTGTGCGATGTGCGTGACAAACTGGAAGCCCACTACAAAGACATGCAGGACATGGAATTCACGGTTCAACAGAATAAGCTGTGGATGCTGCAAACCCGGGGCGGTAAGCGCACGGCGAAAGCGTCGCTGAATATCGCGCTGGATATGGAATCCGAAGGTCTGATCAACAAACGCGAAGCCATCATGCGGGTTGATCCTAACCAGTTGGGTCAGTTACTGCACCCCATGCTTGATCCCGACGCGCCGCGCGACGTGATCGGTCGGGGCCTGCCGGCTTCACCGGGTGCTGCCACCGGCAAAATCGTATTCAGCTCGAAAGACGCCGAGATTTGGACCGGCAACGGCGAGTCGGTCATTCTGGTTCGCACGGAAACCAGCCCCGAAGACATCAGCGGCATGCACGTATCCGAAGGGGTGCTCACATCCCGCGGGGGCATGACCAGCCACGCCGCCGTTGTGGCCCGTGGCATGGGCAAGCCTTGTGTATCCGGTGCCGGAACCCTGCATGTGGATCATCATGCCAAGACCATGGCGGCCCAGGGTCGCGTGTTTGCCGAAGGCGATGTGATTACCCTGGACGGTACCAGCGGCGAAATCATGGCCGGTACGGTGCCCACCATTCAACCTGAGCTGACCGGCGCTTTTGCTGATCTCATGGAATGGGTGGACGAGGTCCGCACCCTTGGTGTTCGCACCAATGCCGAGACCCCGCTGGACGCGGCCACGGCCCGTAAATTCGGTGCCGAAGGTATCGGCCTCAGCCGCACCGAGCATATGTTCTTCGACCCCAAGCGGATTGTTCATGTGCGTGAAATGATTCTGGCCAAGGACCAAACCGCCCGCCGGATCGCGGTGGATAAGCTGCTGCCTTATCAGCGCGAAGACTTCGTTGAGTTGTTCGATATTATGAAGGGCTTACCGGTCACCATCCGACTGTTGGACCCGCCCTTGCATGAATTCATCCCCCATGGCGATGACCAGATGCAGGACGTGGCCGATGCCGCAGGTGTGACGCTGGCGGCACTTCGCGAGCGAGCCGATGAGCTTTATGAGGTCAATCCCATGTTGGGTCATCGGGGCTGTCGTCTGGGCCTCACGTACCCGGAAATTTATGAGATGCAGGCGCGTGCTATTTTTGAAGCCGCCGCCGAAATCGCCAAACGTGGCGATACCGCCCACCCTGAAATTATGATCCCACTGATCATCAGCCGTCCTGAATTCGATGTATTCAAGGTCATGGTCGATGACATGGCCAAACAGGTGATGGCCGAGACGGGTACAGACTTAACGTATATGGTCGGCACCATGGTGGAATTACCACGGGCCTGTATTCAGGCTGGTGACATCGCCCAATCCGCGGAATTCTTCAGCTTCGGTACCAACGATTTAACGCAAACCTGTTTCGGATTCTCGCGCGATGATGCGGGATCGTTTCTGGATGAGTATTACCGGCGCGGCGTGCTGACCGATGATCCGTTCGTGACCATTGATCAGGACGGCGTGGGCGAATTGGTCCGCATGGGTGTGGAACGGGGCCGCGCTGCCCGTCCGGGTATGAAGATGGGTATCTGTGGCGAGCACGGTGGTGATCCGGCGTCCATCCATTTCTGTCAGGACGTGGGACTGGATTATGTGTCGTGCTCACCGTACCGGGTGCCGGTGGCTAAACTGGCCGCTGCACAGGCCGCGTTGTTAGCCGCTGACGACTAGTGCTCTTGAGCAGAGCCCTGCCATGCGATTGCGTGGGAGAGCTATGAACGGGTCAGCGTATTGCGGTCCGTGTGCTCGAACGTTTTATCGTAGATATCTACCATCGTGGTTTGATCATACGTCAGCTTGCCACCTCCTACGATGATCTGTTGGCGGAATGCTGTGGTCGATGCGTTCTCCTGCATGAAGGGGGACTGGATGATTTGCCAGTTGGAATCGTCGGCTTTGGCCTCCACGGTGATAATAGCCCGCCCGTCCGCATCCTGTTCGCCCGTATAAACGCCACCCGCCAGGACGCACACGGCGCGGGGGATCACAAAGGAATGCATGACGGTGTTGGTCTCGCGGTCCCACATCCAATAACCGGTTTGATTATGAAACACATTGCCATTGGATTTACGCCGAACGATCTGATGATAATGTATGGCGGCGAGGGTTTGGGATTCCGCATTCGTTGTATCACCTGCCTCGGTATAGGTGATGGTCTCGTCGTAGGGATTGTTCTCCTCACCACCCGGTTCGGGTGCAATGTCCGTGCCTTCATCCCCCGCCCACATGCCGATCAGGTGTTCCAGGGGGCCATAATCAATGTTGTTATCGCTGCTCATTGCGTCCTCGTTATGTGCTATTCAGTTATGTGGTGGATCATGGCACGATCATATATGGTGATAAACAACTTCATCCATCCCATGCCGTGAGATCGAGCTAAGGATCGGATTAGAACTAGGGCAAGGACAAGGAAAAGAGTATGGACAAAACGGCTGATCTTCTGACGCTCGTTTCCGGCGGCGAGCCATTTCTGGACAAGGGCGTGTGCTTCGGCTCACCCCGGCCTTGCCATGTTTTCATGATGGATTTGATTCGACGACTGTCGGGGAAACCTGACATTCGCGTGTTGGAAATCGGGTCGTGGCTCGGGGCGTCCCTGCTCACGTGGGATGCGGCGTTGGCCAAATACAATGACGGCAAGGGAGCGTTGACCTCGGTTGATCCGCACAATCCCTATTTCACCCCACCAGTCGAGGCCACGCCGTTTGAGCGCCAGTTCGCGCGCATTATGGAAACCGGGCTGGCCTATGATATTTTTCGCCACAACACAGGTTGCATCAAGGCTAGCGGCGGCTTTACCCACTTACGCGCGGGTAGCAAGAATGCGTTGCCGCAACTGCGCGACGGCCATTTCGATGTGGTCTATGTGGATGGCGATCATCGCTATTCGGCAGCCAAATTCGATTTGATGGAAGCCCAGCGATTGCTGGCCGATGGCGGGTACCTGTGTGGTGATGACCTGATCATTCAGGCGGAAGACTGCGATCCGGAATTTCTGGCTGAGACTCGCGAACAGGAGTCGGTTCGTATGCCGGACACTGACATACGGTTCTTCCCCGGTGTAACGGCGGCGGTTGCCGAGGTGCTTGGACCGCTGCCCACCCGTAAAGGGTTCTGGGCGGTACAAAAGAACGGCTCAAAGTGGGACGCGGTCACATTCGATGATATTGAGGCCGAGGTGCCAAACCATTTTCCCGATGATATCAGAGACGCTATTCTTAAGGATTTAGCTGAGTAGACTACCTGAGAATACGCCGCATTTCCGGATCGTACAGGGCCCGCAGAGAGCAGGTGCACGGGTAACGCTTTCCCGCGATCTCAATTTCCCATGTGCCTGTTGCCAGGTAATCCGCCGTGACCGGCGTTTCCCCACTCTCAATCATGGCAAGACCGACAGCACCGCCCAGCGTATGGCCGTAACTGCCGGCCCTTACGTCACCAACCATTTGGCCGTCGCGCAAGATTACCTCGCCGTGCCACAGCAGTGGTTCCGGATCGCCCACCAGCACTTGCACCAAACCACGCGTATAGGGTGCTTTCAATTTTTGAGCTTTGGCGGCTTTCTGTCCAATGAAACTACCAGGTTTGTCGAGCGATACAACAAAACCCAACCCTGTATCGAATGGATTGTCCGTATTGTCGATATCGTGACCATAATCGCGATAGGCCTTTTCCAAACGAAGACTACCCAGCGCACTTAAACCGGCATGAACCAGTCCATGAGATTTGCCCTCGGCAACCAAACGGTCGTAAACATGAACGGCCTGCTCGCATGGTATATACAGCTCGTACCCCAATTCACCCACATAGGTGATCCGCACGCACAAGGCGCGGGCGAGGCCTATATCGATATCGCGTGCGGCGCGGAACGGGAAGGCTTCATGGCTTAAATCAACCGATGTGAGGGCTTGTAACAAGTCACGGCTGCCCGGGCCTTGAATGTTTATCTGGGTCAGGCCCGAGGTCACGTCGGTGACAAAAGCATGGGCGTCATCAGGTATATTTGATCGCATCCAGGATTCGGCATGACCGTGCATGGTGTCGGTTACGACCACCATAAATTTATCATCGTCCAGCTTGGTCACGGTGAGGTCGGCTTCGATCCTGCCCTCGTCATTGAGCCACTGGCTGTAGGTGATCTGTCCTGTATTGCCGTTGACTTTGTTGGCCGAAATGTAGTCGAGCACCTTCCCTGCATCACGCCCCTGAACCATGAACTTTGCCATAAAGCTCATATCCGTCAGGGTCACAGCCTCGCGGCAGGCTCTGTGTTCAGCTTGCCAGTAAGGCCACCAGTTCATGCGGCCAAAGGACAGTTTGTCGACCGTGGCCAGATCAGGGCTGGGCGCGTACCAGCTTGCGCCTTCCCAGCCGCTAACGTCGGTGAAATAGGCTCCGGCGGCGGCTAGACGGTCATGTAACGCCGAACGTTTTGCGCCCCGCGCGGTCTCAGGTGCCTTGGTGGGGTAGTGGCATTTGTAGACGGATCCCAGCATTTCGGTGACCCGCTCACGGCGATATTCCGGGTTGGCCTGAAAGGCTTGCATGCGGTTTGCGTTGAAGCCTGTGACATCTACGTCTGGTTTTCCATTTAAAATCCAGTGAGCCATGATACGGCCCAGACCACCGCCCGACAAAATGCCGATAGAATTCAGACCGGCGCATACAAAGTAATTTTTAAGGTTTGCGGCCTCGCCCACAACGGGGGCCAGATCGGGTGTGAAACTTTCCGGGCCGCAAAAGAATTTCTTGATGCCGGTATTCACCGAAATTGGAACACGGCTCATGCATTTCTCGAGAAACGGCCCCATACGGTCCCAGTCCGGGTCAATCTCACCAAACGAGAAATCCTGCGGAATGCGGTCCACATTCCAGGCTGCACTTTCCGGTTCGAACAAGCCAATCATCAGCCCGCCAACTTCCTCGCGGTAATAACCGTAGTGGGATGGGTCTTCCAGCACCGGCCAGTCCGAGCTGATGCCATCAATGGACTCGGTGATCAGGTAGTAATGTTCGGCGGCCTGATTGGGGATAACAACGCCGTGTTCGGCCCCGAACTGTCTGGCCCACATACCGGCACAGTTGACCACGAACTCGCACGCAATATCGCCCTGATCGGTGGTCACGCCGGTCACGTGTCCATTTTTGCGGGTAACGCCCGTGGCTGACACGCCGGTGATGATCTGCGCACCTTGCTGGCGCGCGCCTTTCGCCAGAGCCATGGTCACATCGACCGGATTGACCCGGCCATCATCCTTTATATAGAACCCGGCCAGCACGTCATCCACACGGGCAATGGGGAACAGGTCCTGGACCTCCCCAGGTGAGATTTCCTCTACGTCCACACCACAGTAACGGTTGAAGGTGGCCACCCGGCGGTATTCCTCCAATCGGTCCTCATCGGTGGCGACTTCGATTAACCCACACTGGTTAAGCCCGGTGGCCTGACCGGTTTCGGCCTCCAGCCGGCTATAAAGATCGCGGCCGTATTTGCGAATTTCCGTGGATGTTTCTGACAGGCTGCCAAATGTAACGATCAGGCCAGCCGCGTGCCATGTGGTGCCGGAAGTGATGCTGTCGCGTTCCAGCAACACCACATCCTTACAGCCCATATGGGCCAGATGATAGGCCACCGAGGTTCCGATAATACCCCCACCCACAATAACCACACGGGCGGACGACGGTAATGGATTGGGCTCATTGGATATTGTATCGCTCACGGGGCTCTCTCATTCAGGGCAGGTTGTATCGATTGGGCAGTTGATTACATCGCATCATGCCTACGCATATTATACGTGCCTGATCCGAATGGATAGCCCGGCTGTAAAGACTTCTTGATGGGAATTATCGTTTCTGCGACTCTGTAATCGCGACGTACTGGAAAACAGCGAGGTTCAACATGCGACGGGATCAGCCAAACATCGTTTTGGTGTTCGTAGACAATCAACCCGCCGACATGATGGGGTGCTCCGGCAATGCCGAAATTTTCACACCTAATCTGGATCATCTGGCCAGACAGGGCGTTCGGTTCGATCAGGCCTATTGTCCAAATGCCATGTGCTCGCCGTGTCGGGCGACGGTTCTTACCGGTCTTATGCCATCCCAGCACGGTGTTCATACGTGGCTGGATGATGATGCTATGGATGCATGGCCTGCGGGTTGGAACGCTATTGCTGAATTTGACACGTTGCCCGAACGACTCGGTCGTGTGGGTTACGATACGGCGCTCATCGGGAAGTATCATCTTGGATTTCCGGATGTTGCCCAGAATGGGTTCTCTCATTGGGTCACATCGGGCATTGGTCATGTTCAGTCATTCTATGACAATGAGATCAATGATAATGGCAATAGCTTCACAGTGCCCGGACATAGCGTGGATTTCTTCACCGACAAGGCGGCGGATTATATCGATGATCACAAAGGGCCGGACACGCCGCCATTCTTTCTGTATCTCACATACCCTGCTCCTTATGGTCACTGGCCTTCGGTTAAGGGTGAGCCTGACAATGATTTTGCTGATAGATACCGCGACCTGCCCATGGCATCGGTCCCGAGGGAAGGCGTGAGCCAGCAGTTGATCGACTGGATACTGATGCGGCACGACAAACTACCGGGTGAGGAAGACGGGTATTATCAGTCATTGGCTCAGCTTCCGAATGATCTGCCTACATTACGGAACTACTATTCTCAGATGAGTATCGTCGACAGGGGCGTGGGCAAGGTGTTGAAACATCTTGATGATAACGGTTTGACGGATGATACCATCGTCATCTACACCGCTGACCATGGCATGTCTTTGGGCCAGCATGGTTTTTGGGGGCATGGCGAAGATACATGGCCGTCAAACACACACCGCGAAGCCCATAACATTCCTCTGATCATCAGGGATCCAAACGGTGCGGCATCGGGTGTGGTAGACTCATCCATGGTCGGAACCACCGACGTGTTCACCACCATTTTGGATTGCTGTGGGTTGGATTTGCCGTCCAGGGAAGATGCTCCGGGTCGCAGCTTGCGTCCTATTCTGGCGGGCGAAGCGGTTCAGTGGGACCAGAATGTCTATATGGAGCAGGAAGAAACCCGATCTGTACGAACGCCTGAGTGGTTGTTCATGAAACGGGTGCCATCGTCCAACTATGCATTTTCAAGTGAACTGTATGATCTGCAGAATGATCCAGGCGAGCGAACGAACCTGGCCGATGATGCAGTACATCAAAACATTGTTGAAGAGCTTGGCGGAAAAATAGATGCGTTCTTTGATCTATACGCAGATCCCAAATGGAACCTTTGGAAAGGAGGCCGCGTTAAGTCGAACTCAACTCGGCCATTTCTCTGGCAGGAAATGTGGGGCGACGACTGGACGCCGTCTCATTGATCGTCGTCGCTCGACCTCATGCTTATGTTTATAAGTGCCTGATTCGAATGGGTAGCTCGCCTGTAAAGCTTCCGGTTTTACCCTGACCGAAAAATAATCAAGAATGTGATATAGGATTGTGCCATATATTCGATGATACTATTGGTTCGATGTTGGGTAGGGGAGAGTTCGCGGCGTGTCCACAGATCATGAGCTTCGTTTAGAGGACTATCTTGGTCGGCTCTATGGTTACGCCATGAGCCTGAGCCAAAACCATGATGATTCCAAAGACCTTGTTCAAGAGTGTGCTTTAAAAGCCCTTGGCGCACGGAATATTCCGACGCAGCATTCGGCATATCGCGCGTGGCTTTTCCGCATTCTGAGAAATGCCTTCATCGATAAATGTCGACGGAGAAAGGTTGCTGAAACATGGGTGACGGATGGGACTCATTTATCTTCTGACAATATGGAATATTTTCGGGGGGATGAGCGTTTAATCAATGCATTGTCCGTAAAATTCGAACTGGCAAAGCTGCCTACTGCACAAAGAGAAATCATTGGCTTGATCGATGCCGCGGGTCTCAGCTATGAAGAAGCCGCAGAATTACTGAACGTCCCGATCGGGACAGTTATGAGCAGAATAAGCCGGGCACGTCATGCGCTTGTTACGGCAATTAATGGCAGCAATGTTCAAGGACTACCTGTCAAACGGAGGACATGAAGCGTGCAGACTACCACGCCGAGTTTTGAGACGCTAAACGCTTATGTCGATGGTGAACTGGATACAGGGCATGCGGCAGAAGTTTCGCGCGCCATAGCCAGCAATAGCGAGCTAGCCCGCCAGGTTGCGGTGCTAAGCCAACTGCGCTTGTCCATTGCTGAGAGCATTGACACACCGCTTCTGAAATTACCTGTCCAATCTTCGTCAGGCGGCCGGAACGTTAAACATTTTCTGGTCGCTGCGTGTGTGGCGGGACTTCTGGCCGTCGGCGCGTTCTTGTTAGAAAAAGCATCGGTTGGTGACACGGTGGCCGAGTGGATTCCGTCTGCTTGGGAAATTCATCAGGCTTGGGATATCGCCGCAACGGATGTTCCATACCCAAATAACCTTGGTGACCTTGTTAAGGTCTCTTTGATCGGCGGACTGGTCGAATCGTATGTTCCGGATTTGACGTCGGCTAAACTAACGGTTGCCTATGTTTCGAAAGATGTCTTGTACCGCGGTCAGCAATCATTGCTCGTCGGTTATACAGGAACCCGTGGCTGTAAGGTTTCTCTGCTTGTGACGGGCGAGTCAGCGCCACTATCAGACGAGCTGACTTTTTTCCAACGCGATCAAGTGTCTTTATACGGATGGCACGTTGGTCACCTGGATTATATGCTTATGGCAGAAGGAATGGCATCTGAACGGTTCCGCTCAATTGCAAATGCCGTCTATGAGTCGACCAAAATTAGATTGCCTATGAACCCCAGCACCCAAACGCTGTTGGCGGAGAGTCGCGCAAAAAGCGCCCCTTGCGTGACCTGAGACATAATATTCTGAGGCTCTGAGCCCATATCACAAATATTTCGAATCTTTTTTGGAATAATTCTGTGGTGGCGTGCGTTCTATTGTTTAAGCGTTATTTCGAGGGAGTCTTCGAAGGAGTCTTCGAGGGAGTCAAGATAACGCCTGAAAAATTAAACAGAGGTAGGGACGTATTATGCCAAAAGATGACACAACGATAGAAGATAGCACCGTTAATCTTTACGAGCTTTATGACAAGGACCCTGACGTCGCCGATAAGGTGATTTTTGGAAGGACGCCAAACAAAAATCGCCGCGGCTTCCTTAAAGGTGCAGGCCTTGCCACAATGGGCGCCATGATTGGGTCGGCCATTCCATTCCATCGCAACATGCCGGCTGGTTTTGTTCCGGTTGCGCTCGCTGATACTCATGGAATGATTGAAGGTAAAGATGGGCTGACCGTTTTTAACGACCGCCCGGTTAATGCCGAAACACCCGCACACCTGTTGGACGATCGGGTCACGCCGACTAATCGTCACTTCGTGCGCAATAATGGCATTCCACCCGAAGACATGGATCCCAATAACTGGACGTTGACTGTTGACGGATTGGTGAACAATCCGATGACCCTGTCTATCGCCGATCTGAAGAGCAAATTCGAAGTCGTTACAAAGCAGCTCACGATTGAATGCGGCGGTAACGGGCGAGGCTTTTTTGATCCACCAGCAAAGGGTAATCAATGGACCTACGGTGCCGTTGCATGTTCAACCTGGACTGGCGTTCGTTACGCAGATGTCCTGAAGGCTGCGGGCGTCAAAGATGAGGTCATTTACACCGCACATGTGGGTGCAGATTCGCACCTGTCCGGTGAAGAAGGGAAGTTATCTCTTTCACGCGGCGTCCCGATCGACAAGGCCATGAACCCCAATAACCTGATCGCGTTTGAAATGAATGGCGCACCGTTGCATGCCATGAATGGCGCTCCTTTACGTTTGGTTGTTCCTGGTTGGCCCGGATCATGTTCTCAAAAATGGCTGGAGCGTATCTGGCTCCGTGATCAGGTCCACGATGGTCCTAAAATGACGGGCAAAGCCTATCGCGTACCCGGATACCCGGTTGCCCCCGGAACAAAGGTTCCTAAGGGAGACTTTGAAATCATCGAGGCCATGCCTGTAAAATCGCTTATTACCTTCCCGGAAACAGGTGTTGCCCTTCCTGATGGGCAAGATGTTGTTCAGGTCCGCGGACACGCATGGGCTGGTGATGATGCGGTGGCTTCAATCGATCTTTCGATTGATTTTGGTGTTACCTGGATCAAGGCTGATCTTGAAGGTCCGGCAAACCCATATGCTTGGCAGCATTTCACTCAAACCATCAAATTTCCTGAAAAGGGATACTATGAGGTTTGGGCACGGGCAACGGACACCAAGAACCGTATGCAGCCATTTGCTATTGCATGGAATCCAAAAGGTTATCTCAACAACTCAATGCACCGCGTCGCGGTTACGGTGGCATAGAGTCCATGCGGAAAAATATCAGAAAATTGTCATTTCTGGTCGTGTTTGCCAGCTGGGGCTTCCAAGCCCCGGCTGGCTACGCGAGTGAAGATGAATGGCTAGGTCTGCCGGAGGGCAATGGCCGTGAGGAAGTGTTCTATTCCTGCCAGGCTTGTCATTCTTTAATGACGGTCACCCAACAGGGACTTAATCGGGAGAGTTGGAAAGAGACCCTTGTCTGGATGATAGAAGAACAGGGAATGGCAGAGCCAGACGAAGAAGAGTGGGGCCCGATCCTGGACTACTTGTCCACGTTCTATGGTCGTGACAGAAAAGCCAAGAATATGGCAGCTGGCGATTAACCCGACCCAAAAGTCTTCGCGGCTAACGCCTCACAAAAATCGTAAAATCCGGTAGGCCGTAGTTCGTGATGACTTCGATGTTTTCCGATAATTTCGTGCGGCAAAAATCTGCGAAGACTTTTGGGTCGGCGTAGAATAATCCGGCCAGTTGATTATCGTCCGCGTGATCCAGCATGTTGAAGGCTAGGGCCACATCGGTTTGATTCCAGATATCCTGTAACGACGCAAACACGTAAGCCTGCCAGTCTTCGTCGTCCGCCGCCAAGCTCATGTTATAGGTGCCCGACACGAACGCGTAGTCCGCCCGTTCGGTGGCCCGCATGGCGTGGGAGAATGAGGCGCGCGGGTCGCGGATGCGGGTGATGCAGGAGTCCAGTAGTGTCTGGCAGATATCATAGCCATGATAGGTGCCGCCACGTAATGCAGGGTGATCGGACAGGTAATCGTACAGGGCGCCATATCCACACCCCAGATCGTTGACGGTGGATGAGCCCAGTGCGTTATGGGCCGGATCAATCACTCGGGCCAGAATATCGAACCGCTGTTTTACAGCGTGCCCATCGGCCCAGAACACGCCCTTGGGTGTGGGGCCTTCCTGCGTAAAGCGGCGGCGGTAAGCGCCTATGACGGGCTTTAACATGGTCGCTGATTGGCGCAGGACGGCATGAGTGTTGCCGGGTGGGGCGATGGTCGGTTCAGCGGGAAAGGCCGACTGAAACAACCGTTTTAGTAGATTGCCCACGATGGTGTCCTCGGGATCAGGGTCGCGCCGTTTGCGCTCAAGCCCACATCACCGCCTAAATAATCCAGCTTGATCATGGCAAGGCCCGTGTGGCCAGCCGATGAAGATGAGCGCATTTCGCCGGCTTCCCGATCGCCGGCCATGATGGCCGTGCCCGGTTTCGGCGCATCACCTGTAATTGTCACCGGCATCAGGCGCTTTTTGACCAGCCCCCGGTGTTTGGTGCGGGCGGTGACTTCCTGGCCCATGTAACAGCCTTTGTTCCAGTCCACACCGTTTAATTCATCAAAACCATTTTCCAGCAACACGGATTTATCTTCGATCAGATCGCGGCTGCCATCGGGCAGGCCCAGATTGATGCGGTGGTCGTCATAGGCGGCGGGGCCCGTGGCGTCGGATTCCAGCAAGTCAGCTATGTCAGCATCAACAGGCGCAATTATACGCGCACCGGCTTCGACCAACCGGGGATCTACATAGATCATACCCACGGGAAGTGCCATGGCGGCACCGGGTGTGGGATCAAGCCCCACTTGGCTCAGCGCATCATCCCCGAAATGGGCCACGACCGAATACTGGTCACTGACATCTTGCAGCTGAACGTCTGCGCGGAGCTTGTACATGCCAAGGCGCTTGATGAAGCTGTCGATCCGGCTGCGTTCGGTATCGACCAAAATAGTGCCACCCATCTGAACCATGAAAAAATCGTACAGATACTTGCCCTGCGGGGTCAGGAACGCGCCATATCCGGCGGTGGTCTGGTCGATTTTCTCTACATCGTTTGAGACGATGCCTTGCAGAAAACCGACGCAATCATCGCCGGTTATGGCAATGATGCCGCGATCTGGCAATTGACAGTGAAAACTCATGGGACGACCCTCAAAACGTTTTGGTGATCTAACATACGCTTGCTGGTCGTGTTCTGCCAGTGCTCAAATGCGCTTGCGTCTTGCAAGTGGTTGGTTTCCCAGTATAAACGCCATATGCGTATTCTTTTTGTCACCGCTACACGGGTGGGCGATGCGGTCCTGTCATCGGGCGTATTGCGGCACCTGATTGAACAGAATCCGGGCGCCCGCGTAACCGTGGCTTGCGGCCCGGCGGCGGCCGGTTTGTTTGCGGCCGTGCCGGGGCTGGAACGCATTATCGTGCTGCGCAAAAAGAAGATGTCCCTGCACTGGTTGGATTTCTGGCTGAATACGGTGGGCAGCCTGTGGGATCAGGTGATTGATTTGCGCAATTCGCCGATCACCTATCTGGTGCCCCATAAAAAAGGCCGGCACATCGGTCGGGGCCACATGGATGGCCATCGTATGATCCGCAATGCTGCCGTGCTGGGGTTGGAAGACAATCCGCCCGCACCCGTTTTGTGGACCACAGCAGCACAGGACGAGCGGGCGGCGCAGTTGTTGCCGGAAGGCGGGCCGATAATCGCACTCGGTCCTGTATCGAACTGGCAGCCCAAGACTTGGGCCGCTGAGAACTTCGTTGAGCTGGTCAAGCGACTGACCCGTACAGATGGCCCGTTACTAAACGCCCGTATCGCCGTGTTCGGCACCACCGACGAGCGATTACAAGCGGCACCGTTATTGGAGAATATTCCACCCTGTCAGCGCATCGATTTGATGGGTATGGTTAGTTTGCTTGAGCTGTATGCCTGTCTTAAGCGCGCGCAAATTTTTGTGGGCAACGATTCAGGCCTCATGCACATGGCGGCGGCGGCGGGTATTCCCACCCTTGGCCTGTTTGGCCCCAGCCGCGAAGAACACTATGCACCGTGGGGTGACAGGTGTCGGGCCGTGCGGGGGGGCAGAGGGTATGACGAATTGTTCCCGGCGGACTATGATTACAAGAATTCAGCACATCACCAGTTTATGGCGGATTTGAGCGTGGACCAGGTAGAACAGGAAGTCGTGTCATTGTTGGGTGAGACCAGATCATGAGCGAGATCAAACTCAGCGCCCTTGTGGTTGCCCACAATGAGGAAGACCGCATTGCGGCCTGTCTCGACCGCCTTAAGTTCGCCGATGAGATCGTGGTGGTGCTGGATAAATGCACCGATGGCACCAAGACCATTGTGGCTAACTACACCGACCGCGTGTTGGAAGGGTCGTGGGACATCGAAGGTGACCGCCGTAACGAAGGTCTCAAGTTCTGTCAGGGTGAATGGATACTTGAAATTGATAGTGACGAATGGGTCACAGAACAGCTCGCCACCAATGTGCGACAGGCCGTGAACGAGTCCACCTATGGCTGGCACGAAATTTCCGTCGATAACTATATTGGTGACCGGCTTGTGCGCTATGGCTGGGGCGGATCGTTTGGCACGTCCGCCGTGCCGCGTCTGTCACGCCGGGGTGTAAAAGAGTGGGGGCCACAGAGCGTGCACCCCAGCCTCACATGGCATGGCACCAAGGGATACCGGTTGAACGGCTATCTGATCCATCATGTGGACCGCAATATATCGGACGTTATCCGGCGACTGGATAGCTACACCACCGCCAAGGCCCGGGACATGCGGGCCCGTGGCGAGATCGGTTCCACCGCCAACAATGTGCGTCGCCTGTTTACCCGGTTTTTCAAATGCTACGTCTCGCGTAAGGGGTACCGCGAAGGCGGCTATGGATTGCTGATCGCGCTGTGTGCCGGATTGTATCCGTTGCTGTCCCACCTGAAAGCCAAGTTGGAGGACGAGTAAATGCGTCTTCTGCAAGCCATGGCGGGTGCGCAGCACGGTGGTGCCGAGGCTTTTTTCGAGCGCCTGGTGGGTGCACTTCACAATACCGATATCGATCAGAAAATCGTAATCCGCAAAGGCCCGGAACGTGAGGCCCGGCTGGCATCTTACGGGGTGACGGCAAAGACGTTGCCCTTCGGCGGCATGCTGGATATGTACACGCCGCTCGCTCTGCGGTGCATGGCGAAGCACTTCAAACCCGATGTGGTGATGACGTGGATGAACCGGGCGACGGCGAAGATGCCACGCGGAGATTATCTTCACGTGGCGCGTCTGGGCGGGTTTTATGACCTTAAATATTATAAGCACTGCGATCATCTGGTCGGGAACACTCGCGGTATTGTGGATTACCTGATCGAGCAGGGATGGCCCGCAGACCGCGCTCACTACCTGCCGAATTTTGTTACTGTTGATGCGGCACCCCCAATTTCCCGCGCAGAGTTCGATACACCCGAGGATGCACCGCTCCTGCTGAGCATGGGTCGCCTGCACACCAACAAGGCGTTTGATACCCTGCTCGACGCGATGATCAGTGTGGAGGGGGCTTACCTGTGGATCGCCGGTGAGGGGCCTGAACGACTGGCGTTGGAAACACAGGCCTACAACCGGGGCGTGGATCAACGCGTTCGGTTCCTGGGCTGGCGGCAGGATATCGCGGCACTACTGGCCACCTGTGACATATACGTGTGTCCGTCGCGGCACGAGCCGTTGGGCAATGTGGTTATCGAAGGATGGGCCGCGGGAAAGCCTGTGGTGGCTGCGGCATCCCGGGGGCCTTCGGAACTGATCACCCATGATGACAGTGGTTTTCTGTCACCTATTGATGATGCAGCGGCCATGGCGGCAAACCTGAACCGGGTTATGGGCGATGCTGATCTGGGCGCTCAATTGGTTGCAGGCGGCACGCGCGCCTATGAGGCGGCGTTTACACAAGACGTGGTGGTACAGAAATATATGGAATTCTTCGATCATATCCGGGGCGTGCGCTGATGTGTGGCATTGCGGGCATGACCATGATGGGCGAAAAGCTCGTTGATCCCGGCGTGATCGACAAGCTGGCTTCGGCCATGCTGCACCGGGGACCGGATGGTGAAGGCAGGCATGAGCGCAGCGGTACAACCATGGTGCAGGTCCGGTTGGCGATCATCGATCTGGATGGTGGTGATCAGCCCTTCTACGAGGGTGATCTGGCCCTGATCGCCAACGGTGAGATTTATAATTACTGCGAGCTACGCAACACTATGACCGATGTGGAATTTTCTACGGCATCTGATTGCGAGCCGCCGCTGCACCTTTATGCAAGCCACGGGCTTGAGTTCGTGAAGCACCTGCGCGGCATGTACACCATTGCCATCGACGACAAGGCGGGTGATCAGTTGGTACTGGCGCGCGATCCATTCGGTATCAAGCCGCTTTATTATGCCGAGACTGAAGATGGATTTATTTTCGCCTCGGAAGCCCAGGCCATCATCGCCACCGGATTGGTTGAGGCGGAACTGGTTGCGGATAAGCAGGACGAGTTGCTGCAACTTCAATTCACCACAGGCCGTCAGACGATCTTTGCCGGTATCCACCGGGTCATGCCCGGTGAGGTGCTGGTGATCCGTGATGGCAGAATCGCCGAACGTCACAACCACGCGGCCTTGCCTGATGGCGGCACACGCGGACTATCGGAAGACGAAGCCCTGCGCTTGCTGGATGAGTATCTGGAAGAAAGCGTGAATTTGCATCAACGCGCCGATGTGGATTACGGCATGTTCCTGTCAGGCGGAATCGATTCATCGGCCATCCTGGCCATGATGGCGCGATTGAACGTGCGGCCGGTTCAAGCCTTTACCATCGGCTTTGATGGCACCGACGTCCATGACGAGCGGGCTCTGGCCCAGCGTGCTGCGGCCAGTGTGGGCGCTGAGCATGAAGAGATATCATTTACCGAAGACGATTTCTGGACGCTTTTACCGCGGGTGGCGGCGGCCATGGATGATCCGGCCGCCGACTATGCGGTGCTACCCACCTACAAGTTGGCGCAAACAGCGCACGAGGCTGGCCTCAAAGTTATATTATCGGGTGAAGGCGGTGACGAGTTGTTCGGCGGCTACGGCCGTTATCGCCGGGCCGCGCGGTGGAAGATATTCGGCGGACGCCCCATGCGGCAATCTGGCACTTTCGATGGCTTAGGCGTGTTACGCCGCGAACCAACGGGATGGCGGGAGGGTATTGCCGCGTCTGAGGCCACCGAAAGTCATTCAGGCCGAACCCGATTGCAAGCCGTGCAAGCCACCGACATTGCCGACTGGTTGCCCAATGATCTGTTGGGCAAACTGGATCGGTGTCTCATGGCTCATGGTATCGAGGGCCGTGTTCCGTTTATCGATCCGGTGCTGGCGGACTTTGCTTTCCGGCTGCCTGATCGCCTGAAAACCAGCGGACGTCTGGGCAAGGTGATCTTGCGCAAATGGCTGGCACAGGCCTTGCCAGTGTCTGAGCCATTCAAGCCGAAAATGGGGTTTACTGTGCCAGTGGGCCAGTGGATCGGTACCAAGGGTGATCAACTGGGCCCGCTGGTGGCGAGGCAACCCGGTATTGAGGCCCTATGCCAGCCGGGTACGGTTGAAAGCCTGTTCAGTGCGGCTGCGGGTAGCGGTGCAAAGCGTGAAAAACAGGCCGCCTGGACGCTATTGTTCTACGCGCTGTGGCATCGCCAGCATATAGGCGGCATGACGCCCGATGGTGATATATTCCATTGTCTGGAAAACGCGTAGGCCTGAGGCTAGACGAGTACGACTAGTACGCGGTATTGGATGGTATGGGCTGGGGGATATTGCCGCGCCACATTTCACCACTGGCGACCAGACACGCCTTGCCCGACGGCAGCGTCTCAATCATGGTCCAGTTCCCGTCCGGGGCGGCCAGAATTTCCAGCACGGTGCCCTGTTCGGTAAAGCCCATGGAAACAGGCGCTTCCGAATACTCACTGGCCAGACCGGCGACAATATCACTGCGCTGTTTGCAAATAATTTCGTCAAACGCTTCGGCTCGCGCCTCAAATGACGCGCCAAAAGACAAGACTGCACAGCCCATCAGGGCCAGAATTGTGAATGCCGAGAACCGAAACATGGCTCAATTTTCCCAGGGTTTGAGGCTTGCTGGCCTATATTGGTCCGCTTAGCCCCGTTTCTTAATGTATAACACTAACAAATCTTTCTATCTGTGTCACTTTATTTGCTGTTACTGAGTTCCACACGTGTGGTTTGACACATAAAGTGAGAACGGGGACTCATAAAATGGGAAACCGGTGTCACAAATGCGAATGTCTGATTTTACCGCCAAAACTGCCATATTCGAAAGACGTTAAGAACTTCCGAGAATAGCCATGTGTGGACGGCCCCCTGTTGGCAAGGATTTATTTGACTTAAATGCAGTGCTGGTTGGTGCTGCCATGTGTTCGGCCTGTTTGTGCGGCACTGTTACATGGCCGCTGGCCCCTCTCGGACCACATAGTGGTCCTGCCGGGTAGCACATAATGCTCTCCGCAGATCAGGTTCCGGTCATAAGCACGCAGTCTACTTTGCTGTACTGGCTAAAATGGAGTGTCCTGATCTTTGGATCAACCGGCTGGGTGCATTATTCGTCTGTCATCCTTTCCAACTTCGTGTGCACGAGCGATGCCCGTGCGTGTTCTAAGCTGCCTGTGATACAGGCTCGTGATAAAACGTTCCATGTGCCATCATCGCCCAGGCGGTACGGGCAATCTTGTTCGCAAGAGCGATGGCAGCGATCTTCGTTGATCGGCGTTCCAGTAGCTTGGTCAGCCACGGTCTGCGGGTATAGCCCACTTGCTTGGCCCGCCGGATCACAGACATCGCTCCGACCACGAGCAGCATTCGTAAGTAACGATTGCCAGCCTTGGATATATGCCCGAGACGCTCCTTGCCGCCGGTAGAGTTCTGCCTGGGCACCAACCCGATCCACGCTGCCATATCACGGCCTGACTTAAAGATGTGGGGATCGGGTACAGAAGCAACCAGTGTGCTGGCGATCAGTGGCCTCACGCCGGGTATATCATCAAGGCGTAAACTGACCTCACTGGCGCGGTGCCAGGCAAGAATGCTGCGATCCGCATCCAATATCTGATGCTTCACCATCTCAAGCTGGTTACGCAGGGCCAGCAGACAGTCACGTGCACCTGTTGGCACACGATCATCCTCACCACTCTCTATGAGTTCCAGCAACTTCTCCAAGCCATTGCGGCCAACACCTGCAACAATACCAAACTCAGCCAGATGGGCACGCAGGGCATTGATCAGCGTGGTGCGCTGACGGACAAACAACTGGCGGGTCCGGTGTAACATCAGAACTGATTGCTGTTCCGGTGTCTTGATCTCCACAAAACGTATAGTCGGACGGGTTACGGCTTCACAGATCGCTTCGGCATCCGCCATATCGTTCTTGTTACGCTTCACATAAGGCTTCACGTATTTGGGCGGCATCAACTTGACCTCATGGCCAAGCTCGACCAACTGCCGTGCCCAGTGATGCGACGTGGCACATGCTTCCATACCAACCAGACATGACGGTTGTTTCTTGAAGAAAGGCAGCATCTGAGCACGCCTTAACTGACGACGGAAAATCACACCACCCTCCGCGTCAATGCCGTGGACCTGAAAAACATTCTTCGCAAGATCGACACCTATTGTGATAACTTCGTTCATGATGGCTCCTATTTCCCTGTGGTTCTATGAACCACCATTTTGGCACACTTGATGCCTTCGGGTGGGAGCCGTCCACGGCATCAGAAGCGGACATCGGCCGCGTATGGTGTTAATCTTTATTCTGCATCGATGGAGATGCCTAACCGGGTGAGATAAAACATAAGATGATAAAAGGAAAAATAATGGATCGGAAACTAGCTGAACTCATAACCCAGGCTGAGTTCGATGCTACTATGAAACCAATTGAAACCGCTTTGACGCCGCCAGCCCAGGCGTACAACATCCAAGGTTGGTTTGATCTTGAGGTGGAACGCATCTTCAAGCCACGCTGGATGGCGGTGATGTTTGATAGCGAGATCACGAATCCTGGCGATGTTAATCTGTAGTAATTCAGACCCGACCTGACAGTTGCCGGATTTGACGTGGCGTCTGTCAGGTTAAGTTTGGTCTACAAACTTTTCCATCCAGATACGTTTGCCGTCCTCCAGAGTTTGTATGGGCGTTCTGC
>Ga0233427_10001165_pt1 | contig 29504 bp, 32 predicted proteins | sample SI_118_April2016_5_FD_179885 | JGI IMG/M metagenome (GOLD analysis project Ga0233427, IMG submission 179885) | Seawater microbial communities from Saanich Inlet, British Columbia, Canada - SI_118_April2016_100_MG | ecosystem: Environmental > Aquatic > Marine > Inlet | place: Canada: British...
AGTTTCACGCAAACAAGTTGCGATTTAAGAACAAAAAAGTTCCTTTTCCAATTAATTGGACCGGTTATCAGCTTAAACCAATTACAATTGAATTTTGGCAAGGAGGCAAAGACAGGCTTCATCAGAGGATAGAATACAAAAGAAATAAAAATAAATGGGAAAGTAGGATATTGTCACCGTGAATAAAATTAAGTATCGTTTTTTCGTAGATAAAGAGTGCAATTGGTTTCAGGACGGAAAAGCAATTACACACAAAGGTATCTACAACTTTAATTATAAACATCTAAAGATAAATAAAGATAAGGTTTTTTTTGTTCAAGAAGAAAAATCCATAGCTTATGTAGACTTTGAAGACAAGCCGTTTCTTGTTAGAATAGCAGATGTATCCGAAAAAAAAACAGTTTTACTGCTTAATGATTCAACCAAAGAGGAGTTGGACGTGAGCAGTCTTTATTTTAAAAACAATATCCCGTACTGCTCTGTAAAACAGGGAGTTTTTGAAGCAAGATTCTCTAGGCCAGCGCTTTATCAAATTAGTAAAATTATTAAAATAACAGATGGTAAATATTATATTGGTTCATGTTTGATTAATCATCAATAAAATCAATATTATCTATAACTCTAAATATTACTTCATTTGAAACATTAAAGCCCGTATCAGTCAAAGCGAGGTTATTATCTTTATTCACAATCAAGTGCTGCTTTGTTAGCTCGTCAATTATTCGCTGGTTAATAGAGAAGCTGCTTACCAAGTTCAGGCTCTCGATATTTACACCTTTCTTTAATCTCAACCCCATCATAAAAGTGTCTTTAATATATTCTCGTATTCCCAATGAGTGGTTTATTAAAGTATCAGATTTTAAACTTAAAAGTTTTCCATACTGCTTAATTGATTTAGGATTACTCCACCTGTAATATTTACCCTCTTCAATATCAATTAATGATGAGTGTGCTCCTGGACCAATACCAAGATACGAATCGCTATTCCAGTATAATAAATTATGCCTTGACTCGTATAATGGTTTTGAATAATTAGAAATCTCATACTGTTCAATTCCAATCTGATTTAATTGTTTTTTTGTTAAATCCATCATATCTAAAAAAATGTTATCTGAGACTTCTACAATATCTCCTCTGTCACGCATTTTCCAAAAAGCTGTTGACTTTTCAATCGTTAGGCAATAAGTCGACACATGTTGAATATCAAGTTCTTTTAAATGTAACAGCTCCTCTTCCCATTCTTTTAGCGACTCCTTGTCAACTCCAAAAATAAAATCAAAGCTTAAGTTTGTAAATCCACAATCCGAGATCTTCCTAATAAAATACAGATTAGATTCTTTAGTGGAATTCCTTCCTAATATCTTAAGTTTTTTGTTGTTAAAAGATTGAATCCCGACGCTAAGTCTGTTTATACCAAGATCTTTAAATAATACAGGCTCTTCGACTTCATTATCGTAAGGATTAATCTCTAGAGCAATTTCACAATCTGATTCTACTAAAAACAATCTTTCTATCTGATTAAGAATCTTTTTTAACAAACGAGGGGGAAGTAAAGATGGTGTTCCTCCACCAAAATGTATGCTCACTAGCTTCTTGTCAGAAAATAAGACGGATTTGGTTCTTAATTCATCCAACAAAAAAGAAACTAGTTCATCGTAGTCAGCTGAACTTGAGAGGTAAACATTAAAATTACAGAAAGGGCATATTGTTTTACAAAAAGGAATGTGAATATATATACCAAATTTGTTACTCATGCTATAATGTTCTTATTAAAATGACTGCATTCATCCGCTTTTTTTTTATAGTTTATATATTAACAGGTAGTTCCGCATGGTCTATTGATTATGACAATCTTTCCTTAAGTGACGCTCATAAAGTGGCCATGGAAAATAACTACGAGTTAACCTACTCATTAGAGGAAACAAAATCTCGATCTTCAGCACTTCAGGAATATCAAGCCCAATACTTTCCTCAAATTAATGCAAATGTAATCTTTCCATTCTATGGGAGGAGTTCTAATATTAATGTAGACCAATTACTCTTTGACTTTGGTAAATTAAGCCAAAGAATCAATGCAGGTAAATATCTAATCCGGGCACAAGAATATTCTCATGAGGGTAAGAAGATTAGGATATTAAATCAAGTAACCGAAAAGTTTTATGAAATAATTAAGACTCAAAATTTAATTAAAGTCTTTGAAGAAGAGAAAGAAACAAAAGACAAGCAACTTGCAAAATCAATTGCTTTCTTAAAAGCTGGAAGAGTATCCTCATTAACGGTTGCCGAAAGAAATCTTAGCCTTAGTAGAGTTGAACTCGAACTAATTTCTAAAAAAGGTTTACTGAGAATGTATGAAGAAGAATTGTTTACCCTTCTTGGAGTTGCTAAACCTGAATCTGTAAAATATATTACGGATTTAGAATATACAAGAATTGATTTAAATCCTGACTTAATTATAGACTCATATTTAGCGAATATGTATGAAGTAAAAGCCTTGGAGATGACCATATTGTCAACTAAAGCTACTATTTCTGCAATATATAGAGACTTTTTGCCCAATATTGTTGCTAGAGCAGCATATAGATTTGAGGGAAAAGGTGTATCATCCGAAGATAAAGATAATGACCTAGTTGGTGGTATGGGTGCTACTTGGCAAATTTTCAATGGTGGAAGAACCTATTATCAGATTCAGTCTCATAAAGCTCGTTTAAGAGCTCAAATGTCACAGCTTAGCTTGCTAAAGCAAACGCTTGGGTCTAGGGTTAAAGCGTCTATTATTGAAGCTGAAACATCTTTTTATAAGATTAATGTTCTTAAGAAATCCTTTAAAGCAGCAGAAGCTCATCATGAATTTATGAAAACAAAATATAATAGTGGCGATTTATCCGAAATTGAGCTTTTTGAAGTTGAGAACATGAGAAATAAACAAGAAATTTTTTACCAAAATTCTATTTATGATTATATAATTAAGATTGCTAGAATCGAAAAAGTTACTGGGCTAAATATTACAAAATGAAAGATTTAAAAAAGATAAAAAAGAAGACTACACTTTTTATTGAAAATTTGATTGGTTTCATAAAAAGAATGTTTGGCAGATTGTTACCAAAAGTAGAAAACCTGTCGAAGAGTTCTCTAAGCTATGTGGATTCTTGGAAGAAGAAACAGTCTCCATTGCTAATGAAATATCTTGAGAGATTACTACGTTTAATAAAGAAAATAAAAGATTCATTAGGTCCTACTATCTCGAAAATTTATAGTTTAATAAAAAAGTTATTAGGGAATCTTAAGGAAGCAATACCTTTATTGGGAAAAATTATTAAATATATCAATGATGTTATTACCAAGGTTTACAATAAGGTCAAATATCTTATCCGGAAAACATTTCATTTTTTCCAAGTTCTATTCAGTCCAATCATATGGCTAATAAATTTTATATGGTCACTGCGAATTCTTATAGCCATTGGACTAGTAATCCTCCTTGTTGCTAATAGATATGCACAATCACCTTCAATAAATATTGTCGATGACGATATAAGACTTTCTACAACCCAAATGTCTATAGGGGAAATAAGCGAATTTGTTAAAACATCTGGTAAGATTGTTCCAAAAAATGAAGAGAAGCTTTTCTCTAAAATAGACCTTCCATTAAAGACAGTCTATGTTGAATATGGGGACATTGTAGAAGAAGGTCAACTCCTTCTTGAACTTGATGCTGATTTGATAGAGTCTGAGATTAATACACAAAAACAGCGTTTTGAAGTTTTTTCTAATAAGTACGATCAGGCTATCAAAAAATCTGAATCTAATAAAAAACTATTAGATCAGGGATTCATATCTCAAGATGAATATGAAAAGAGTGAAAGGCTTCCTAAGGAAATCCTCGTACAAAAGTCATCTGTTGAGTTAACACTAAAGAAGCTTGAGGCGCAATTGCTAAATACTAGATTCATATCGCCAATCCGCGGAAGAATCGACTATATAGACCCACAAATAACTAAAGAAAATGCACAAAGAGGTGGTGTAAAGGTTGGGATATATAAATGGTACTTCACAATTTCATCTTCTATTGACGAATTAAATCTAAATCTTAGTATTGACGGTAGAGACGTCTCTAAAGTAAAAGTGGGTCAAGAAGTAATGTTTAGAGTTGATTCATTTAAGCAAAGAAAATTCTATGGTGAAATTGTTAAAATTATCGAGCCACTCAACTTGAAACCACATACTAACAAAGCTCCTGTCTTTTATGAGTTAATAGCAAGCATTAGCGAAAAAGAAGTGAAGCTCAAATCTGGACTAAGTGTTGATGCTGAGATTAAAATTCAAACTAAAACTGGAATTAAAAGAATTCCTAGGTCTGCTTTGAGATTTGTTCCACCCAAAGATATTGTTGTTAAGATTCCTCCCCCAAACAATGCAACTACTTTAATAGTTTGGATAGCGAATGAAGACAATTCTATTTCTGCTATACCCATAGAAACGGGTATTAAAGATAATCAATTTATTGAAGTACCTGAAGATACTAGAATCTCACTTGAGGACTCAATTGTTATTGGAGCAACCGTACCCCAAACTAAGAAGAAGGGAAAATTTGCCTTACCCCAACCTAAAAGATATTAACAAGATGAGTAATAAAACTGTAATAGAATTAGAAAATATAAATAAAATATATCAAACTGGAAAAAATGAGTTACAAGTTTTATTTGATATCTGCCTTCAAATATATGAAGGGGACTTTATATCTATAGTTGGCCCATCCGGTTCTGGAAAGACAACCCTGCTTAATATAATGGCCTGCCTAGACCGCCCTACATCGGGAAGGTATATTCTTGGAGGTAAGAATGTTAAGTCCAAGTCTAAAGACGATCTTTCTAGACTTAGAAACAAATCGATTGGATTTATATTTCAAAGTTTTAACTTAATCTCAAGACATACCGCGATTGAAAACGTTCAAATGCCATTGCAATACTCTAATGTCGTTAATAAAAAAGAAAGAGCAGAAAGAGCTTTAAAATGTCTGGAACTTGTTGATTTAACAAACCGTGCCAAACATCACCCTAATGAATTATCCGGTGGACAGCAACAGAGGGTGGCGATTGCAAGATCTCTGATTAACAATCCTGATATAATCTTAGCAGATGAGCCTACAGGAAATTTAGATTCTAAAACTAGTGCTGATATAATCAACCTCTTAAAAAGACTACACGAATCAGGAAAAACAATAATTATAATTACACATGACGAAAGTATTGCTAAAGAGGCAATGGATACAATCAGGATAAAGGATGGAAGAATAATTTAAATTATGAAACTATCTTACATAATTGACAATATCATTGAAGCTAAGACAAACCTTCTAAGGAATATGCCCAGAACGATACTAACTTCACTTGGCATAGTAATTGGAATAACCTCAGTAATTATCCTTGTAGCAATTACAGATGGGGCTAAGAATATAATTGAACAACAACTAGTTAGTCTTGGCGCTAAAACGATAGTCTTAAAGCCAATAGGTAGAACTGCTAGTGGTGTTTACAGAGGTCAAGCTGCAGATTTCTCACAAAACGAACTAAAGTTTATGAGAGCTATACCTTCGGTCGAATATGTTTCACCAATAGTTAAAACTTCAAACCAAATATCATATAGAGATATAGTTCAAGTAGTTGCAGTTGTTGGAAGTAATGAAGATTTTTCACTAATCAATGATTGGCCAACTGCTTCTGGGGCTTTTATTAATAGAATCGATGTACAAGATGGAGCTAAGGTTTGCGTACTTGGAGCATCTGTACAAAAAAGATTCTTTGGTGCAGAAAAATCTACTGGAAAGCAAATTAGAATTGATGGAATATCTTTTAGAGTTATTGGGGATCTAAGTGAGAAAGGTTTGACGCCAGGTGGTAGAGACCAAGATGACTTTATCCTTATTCCTTATACTTCATTAAATAGGTGGGACTATAAAGGTCAACTTTATGGGATAAGTAATATAATTATATCTACAACTAAAACAACAAATGTTGATTATGCGAAATTTGCAATAAGAAAAATGCTAAGAGAGCAAAGGGGTTTATTGAAAGATCAGTTCGATAATTTTCAGATGGTATCTTATGAAAATGTGACTAAAAAGATTCTTCAAACAACAACTATATTAAAAGTTTTATTGTCCGCTATAGCATCTATATCATTAGTTGTGGGGGGAATAGGAATAATGAATGTTATGCTGGTCTCCGTTACTGAGCGAACAAAAGAAATAGGAATAAGGATTACTATTGGAGCTACAAGAAAAGACATAGTCTTTCAATTCCTTTCAGAATCTGCGCTCTTATCCTTCTTTGGTGGAGTAGTAGGGATTTCTCTTGGATATACTCTCAGTCAAGTTGCATCAAGTTTCGTGGGATGGCCAGCGATTATTAGCACTAAGTCTATAGCCGCAGCATGTATCTTCTCGGCATTTATTGGTATATTTTTTGGAATTTATCCTGCATACAAGGCGGCAAAACTCGATCCAATAAAAGCTATAAGGAACGAAGAATAATGATAGAAATCTTATCTAGATATTTTAAAGGATTTATTTTTCTTACTAATAGTATTAGTAGAAATAAATCAAATAAGAAAATCCCATTATACCTTTTAACGTTAGCAGTTTATCCAATTTCCTTATTTGTCATCCTACTTCTTTTCTTATTCTCAAAAATAAGTATCATTCTATTTAAGATACTTAATAGGTAAGAAAAAAATGAGCAACCCTCTCCCAGAACATTTAGCAATTATCATGGATGGCAATAGAACTTGGGCTAAGAAACACGGCCTGTCTACCATAAAAGGACACGAGAAAGGGCTAGATGTAGCAAGAGCAATTTGCATCTACTGTAACAAATTAGGAATAAAGAATTTAACTTTATATGCATTCTCTATTCAGAACTGGTCTAGGCCTAAAATTGAAATCGATGCCCTTTTCAATTTATTTATAGATTTTTTTGACAATAAGAGTCAATTTTTTCATGATTACAATTTAAGATTTAATCCTATCGGTAGAATAGATGAGCTGCCAAAGGCTATTGCTAGGAAGGTTCGCTTACTAGAAGAGTCTACAAGAAACAACTTAGGATGTTGTATAAATGTTGCAATAAACTATGGTGGCAGAGAGGAGATATTAGACGCAGCAAAAAGAATTATTGAGAAAGGTCTTTCTATCGAGGATGTTAATGAAGAATCCATGAAAAGTAATTTATACTTAACTGATACCCCTGACCCAGAATTATTAATAAGGACTGCCGGATATTCAAGGGTCTCAAATTTTCTCCTCTGGCATATTGCTTACTCTGAAATTGATATTAATCAAAAACTATGGCCTGACTTCACAGAAGAGGACCTTGAAGAATCATTAAATATTTACAAATCTATAGATAGAAAATTCGGTGGAAGCTCAAAGAATGATTAAAAAAATCAGCATTTTAGGCTCGACTGGCTCAATTGGTAAACAAACTTTATCTGTAATTGCTAAAAACAAAGAAAAATTTAATGTTTATTCGCTAGCAGGTGGGAAGAATATTGACTTACTATTAAACCAAGTCTTTAAATTTAAGCCTAAGATAATATCTGTTCTCAATAAGGATGACGCCATAAGATTACAGAAAAATCCACTTTTAAGAAAAGTGAAAATCTTATCTGGTGATAGCGGTCTAAAGCAAATTGGCCAATCAAAAGAAGCAGATATTCTAGTTTCTGCAACTTCTGGTGTCAGTTCTCTAATTCCAACACTAGAATTCCTGAAATTAGGTAAAAGGGTCTGTGTAGCAAGTAAAGAAATATTCTTACTTCTTGGTAATAAGATTACAGCTTTAGCAAATCAATATTCTGGAGAAGTCATACCAATTGATAGCGAACACTCAGGACTTTTCCAACTTATAAAGAATGAAGATATATCAAACATAAGAAGAGTCTACTTAACAGCTTCGGGTGGTCCCTTCTTCGGCAAAAACAATGCACAGTTAAGAAATGTCACACCTAAAGAAGCCTTAAACCATCCAACATGGTCTATGGGTGACAAAATATCAATCGATTCTGCAACCATGATGAACAAAGCCATAGAAATCATAGAGGCTTCAATAATGTTTAAGATTCCTCATAAAAAAATTTACCCTATTATCAACAGAAAAAGTCATATTCATTCTATTGTAGAGTTTATAGACGGGAACATACTTTTTTCTGGTAGCTACAATGACATGAGGATTCCAATTGGTTACGCTCTGAATTTCCCAAATAGGTTAGACTCTACAGAATATAAATTTCAACCCGATGAGCGTATAAATCTAATAAGAATTCACGAAAAAAATTATAAAGCTTTCAGTTTGGCCAGAAAAGCATTAGATATTGGCGGTAGTATGCCAGCTGTAATGAATGCAGCAAATAATATTGCAGTTGAAGCTTTTTTAAACAATAAAATTAAGTTTACTGATATATTAAAGATTGTAGAGAAGACAATGAATAAACATGAGCCTATTAAAAGAATTACTTTAAAAAAGATTCTAGATATAAATGAAATCGCATTAAAAGATGCGTATAATATAGTTAACAAGTGATCTTTAATGACAAGTCTAATATCGTTTATTTTAATTATAAGTTTTTTAATCTTTATCCATGAGCTGGGACATCTACTTGCGGCCAAATGGGCAAATGTTAAGGTTGAGGATTTTTCTATAGGTTTTGGACCTAAACTTTTTTCAATCAACATAGGAGAAACTCGATATTCACTCTCCCTGCTACCTCTTGGTGGCTATGTAAAAATGCAAGGTGAGGATGTATCAGAAACAAATAATAAAGATGAACTGGAGACAATAGATCCAAACAGAAGCTATAAAAATATCTCGAATTTTAAAAAGCAAATCATATTATTCGCCGGCCCAGGGATGAATCTCATTCTTCCCTTCCTACTTCTGCCTCTTATCTATATGAACGGGATTGATATACCCAGTTTTTTGAAGGATAAGCCCATTGTTGGATATGTAAAAAAGGACCCCAAGGGTCAGTTTTTTCTTAAGGGGGATAGGATATTAGAAATAAATGGTACCAAAATAGAAAATTGGGAAGAGCTTGGGAAATCAAAGAGTGACAACTTAACTTCTGAACAAGTAGTTAGAATAGAAAGAAATGGAAAAATCGTAGATATTGTATTAAAAAACTCAAACAATGATAAAGTATTTCTCTTAGACAATATATACCCTAATCATAAGCCTGTTATAGACCAAATACTTACCAAGTCTATTGCTGATGATATTGATCTCAGAAAATACGATAAAATCTTAAAAATAAATAATGTAACAATAGAAAGTTGGTATCAAATAAGTGAAGTTCTAAGGGCTTCAAATGATGCAAGCTTTACAATTACTATTGAAAGAGAAAAAAGCATAATTATTAAAAGAATTGCTTTTAAGGGGAAAGAAAGAATGCTTGGTATTACTCCGATGATTGAATTGACCTCAAGTGATTTCACTTTCATTGATTCTATCAAAAGGGGTTTTAATGATTCACTTAGAATGATTAAATTAATATTTAATGGAATTATTGGTCTGTTTTCTTCTTTATTTAGTAGCGATTCAAGCCTGTCAGAATTGAAAAGCTCTTTAGCTGGACCAATATCCATTGCTAAATATTCAGGATTGGCAGCTGAAAAAGGCTTTAATTCTATAATTCAATTTGTTGTTGTTGTAAGTATTAACCTAGGAGTAATAAATCTTTTGCCTATCCCTCTTCTTGATGGTGGCCATATCCTATTCAATACAATTGAGATTATAACAAGAAGAAAAATAAATATTAAGGTTCAAAATTTTATTAACAAGATAGGGTTTGCAATTCTTATAACATTAATGTTATTTGCAATATATAACGATATAATTAATTTCTAAAAAAGAGTCTTAATACTTTTGAAATCTTTATGGATGCAGGTAAAAATTGGGACATCTTTTTCAGTATAAGCTCTTGCTTTTTGAGACCTCATTTCTTCTACTAAATCTAAAAAATCCTCAGGGTAGTCTGTTTCAAAAGATACCATCTGCTCTTGATCATCTAGTCCAAAAGAATAAGATGTGTTAATACTGACTGAAGGATACTTGTGTCCAGTACCAATGTGCTCTGCCATCATCTCTTGTCTTTTCTTTTTAGTTAAAAGGTACCATTCAACTTTTTTAATGAATGGATATACAATAAGATACTTCTTCTTTTTTGGAGAAATCTTAATCCTTGTTCCCTCTTGTGCAACATTCTTATTCTTACTTACATATTGAGAATGCTTGGTCATGGATAAAAATGAATACTTATTCTCTACAAAAGCTCCCAAACCAGTCGCCATTAGCTCGGAAGTCATATCTTCAAAATCTTCAAGTCTCTCTGACACTCTCCAAAACATAAAATCGGTTTCTGCTCTCACCCCAAATGTTGAATAAAAATTTAAGGTAAACATTTTTTCATATTTCACTAAAACTTTTTCAATTCTTTTTAAATAAGAAATTTTATTTTTTGCGCTAAGGCCATACCAATTAGGCAATAACTTATAAAAAGAATAGTTGATATATTGTCTTCCGCTTCGTTCTCTCATTTTTATATCACATCGCCTGGATTAAGAACATAAACATTAACATCTAAATCTTTAACAAGCTCAATGTACTCTTCTGGGGTTCCGACTAAAACAGGGAAAGTTCCATAATGAAAAGGTATAACGTGCTTAGCCCCTATGAGTTTTGTAGCATAAAAAGCCTCTTTAGGTCCCATTGTAAAATGATCGCCAATAGGCAAAACAGCTACATCTGGTGAATAAATTTCGCCAATCAGTTTCATGTCAGAGAAAATTGCAGTATCTCCGGCAAAGTAAATACTAAATCCATTTTTGAAAGTGATAACATATCCATTTGCTACACCACCATACAACATGGCCTCTGATGAATCATCGGCTATTCCAGACGCATGAACAGCATTAACCATAGTTACTTTAATCTCATTATCTATAGGTTGAGTTCCGCCAATGCCCATAGGTAGGGTATTGGATACGCCTTTTGCATTAAGCCATGAGGATATCTCTAGACTTGTAATTATCTTGACATCCTTATTAAGTTCAATTGCAGCAAATAAATCTCCAATATGGTCGAAGTGACCATGGGTTATCATTATATAATCAATATCTTTAGGTTCTTGTAAATTTTTAGGACATGCTGGATTATTTTTAAGCCAAGGATCAATCAATATTCTTGTTCCAGCCTTATTGTCCAAAATATACGTAGAATGACCCACATATTGTATATCTACTTCTTTATTTCTCATCTTAAACCCCCGTGTATTAAAAATATAATTAAATCCATGTTATGATATACGAAAAAAAAAGTGAGTTCAAATTTTAATGATTGACCCAAATTTTATTTTTAACAACAAAGAATTAGTTTTAAAGAAGCTTTCTAATAAAAAATACAAACTAGACTACAATAAATTCTACGATTTATACGTGCTAAGAAAGAAATCAATTCAAAACTTAGAAGAATTAAAGGCTAAACTCAATGAATTTAACAAGAAAATAACCCAAGAGAAAAGAAAACCTTCTGAAGATGAGCTAAAAGAAATTAAAGAATTTTCTGGTCAAAGTAAAGATGCAGAAAAGGTCAAGAAAGAAGTTGAGCAAAAGCTGACTGAATTATTACTAGAGATTCCAAACCTTCATGATGATTCAGTTCCAATCGGAGATGATGAATTATCCAATAAAGAGATAAGAAAGAAGGGGACAATAAAGAAGCAAGATTTTAAGATACTAAATCATATAGAACTTGGAAAAAACTTAAAACTTTTTGATTTAGAGGCTGCTGCAAAAATTACTGGAGCAAGATTTAATTTATATAAGGGCCTAGGAGCTAAACTTGAGCGTGCTTTAATTAATTTCATGTTAGATGAACATTCTAAAAAAAATTATACTGAGATATTTCCTCCCTTCATTTGCAATAAAGAGAGCTTCATTGGTACAGGAAATCTCCCTAAGTTTGAAGAAGAGTTATTTAAAATCGAAGGTACAAACAACTATCTAATTCCTACTGCAGAAGTTCCATTAACGAATATGCATTCGAATGAAATCCTAGATTCTTCGGAGCTACCTATTAAGTATGTAGCGTATAGTGCATGTTTTAGATCTGAAGCAGGATCTTATGGGAAGGATGTAAAAGGCCTGATAAGACAACACCAATTCAATAAAATTGAACTAGTAAAGATTACTGACGAATTTTCTTCTTATGAAGAACTAGAGACGTTAACAGAAGATGCATGTTCTATCCTTGACAAGCTAGAGTTGCCCTACAGAGTTGTTACTTTATCTTCAGGTGATACAAGCTTCTCATCAAGTAAAACCTACGATATTGAAGTATGGATTCCTTCCGAAAACAAGTACCGTGAAATTTCTTCATGCAGCAATTTCCTATCATTTCAGTCAAGAAGAGCCAATATCAAATACAAAATAGAAAATAAATCAAATTTCGTCCATACTCTAAATGGCTCTGGCTTAGCAGTTGGCAGAACATTTGTGGCAATCCTAGAAAATTTTCAGAATTCTGATGGCACAGTCACCATACCTAAAATATTAAGACCTTATTTGAACAATCTAGATATTATCAGTTAGATTGATTTGAATTTTTTCGTTTTCTAGTTACATTACTCGTAAATTGCTTAAAGGAGAATACATATGAGAAATTTAGATGTCTTAGCCGCAATATTACTAGTTGTCGGTGGTTTAAATTGGGGCCTTGTTGGCCTAATTGATTTTAACTTAGTTGATTACCTTTTCTCTTCTATGCCTTCAGTTGAGAAACTTGTATATAGCCTAGTTGGTTTGTCGGCTGTTTATCAGATTGTGGGCCTTAAAGGTATACAAACTAGGTGGAATGTAAAATAATTTAGATTTTAGTAATCTCTTGCTCTTTGTTACTACTTTCTAAATTAATTATACTGATATACTTATCGGTCAATTCTTGAATTTGGGATTGGCCGCCTTTAGACTCGTCTTCCGTGATATCTTTGCTTTTAAAAAGTTTTTTAATGCCTTCGTTTGAATCTTTTCTTATATTTCTTAAAGAAACCCTATATGCCTCTGTTTGCTTATTTAAAAATTTTACAAGCTCTGTTCTTCTTTCTTGAGTCAAAGGAGGAATATTAATTATAATAACGTTCTTATCTACACTAGGATTGAAACCAAGATCTGATTTTTGAATACCTTTAACTATGTCATCTAATGCATTTTCATCATAAGGTGAAATCATAACTGTAGAGTCCTCACTCATATTTATATTACACACTTGATTTAAAGGTACAGGTGCTCCATAGTAATCAACTTTAATATCATCAAACATTCCTTTGCTAACACTGCCACCCCTAATTTTTGTTAACTCTTTTCTAAACGAATCAACTCCTTTCTTCATTTTGGATTCACATTCTGATATAACAATATTCATATTTAAACCTCTTAAGAAACAACTGTCCCAATTTTTTTACCTTGGACAATGCTTTTAATATTATTCTTCTGAAACAAGTTGAATACGCATATTGGTATATTATTATCTTTACACAATGATATAGCGGTTGAATCCATTATTTCTAATTCTTTTTCCAAGACCTGCATGAACTTCAACTTTTTAAACATTTTAGCCTCTTTATATTTGACAGGGTCTTTATCATAAACTCCATTAACCTTTGTACCTTTTAATATAATTTGTGCGTCAATCTCTAAAGCCCTTAATGAAGCTGCAGTATCAGTAGTAAAATAAGGATTTCCAGTACCAGCAGCAAAGATAACTATTCTACCTTTCTCTAAATGTCTCATGGCTCTTCTTTGTATATAAGGCTCTGCTACTCTATTTAACTCTAGTGCTGACATTACTCTAGTAATGGAACCTTCTTTCTCTAGGAAGTGCTGAAGTGCTAATGAATTAATTGCAGTGGCCAACATCCCCATATAATCAGCAGTTGTTCGATCCATACCTTGGGCCGCAGCGGACACCCCTCTATAGATATTTCCTGCTCCAATGACTATTGAAACCTGAACCCCTAATTTTGAAACCTCGGAAATTTCTTTGGCTATTCTTTCTAGAGTAAGGTTATCGATTCCATAACCTTGGCTTCCTTGTAATGCTTCACCGCTTAATTTTAATAAGATTTTAGTAAAAAAAAGATTCTTTTTACTACTCATTAGTTGCAGTTTCACCAATCTGATATCTAACAAATCTTGATATTTTGATATTTTCACCAAGCTTAGAAACTAGTTCGTTTAACAAGTCTTCTACTTTGAGTTTAGAATCTCTTATATATACTTGGTTCAACAAACAAGACTCTTCGAGTATCTTGTTAAGCTTGCCTACGACCATCTTCTCAACAATCTCAGGCTTTTTACCAGAATCTTCTAACTGCGCTAAGATTATCTTCTTTTCATCTTCTATATATGTCTCAGACATATCATCTTTTGAAACAAATTTTGGATCTGATGCAGCTATTTGCATAGCTACTTCTTTAGCAAAATCTTGGAACTCACTATTCCTTGCAACAAAATCTGTTTCACAATTAATTTCAACTATTATTCCTATCTTTCCGCCAGCGTGAATATACGAAAAAATTTGCCCTTCAGGTGTATTTCTTCCACTCTTCTTCTCAACTTTAGATAATCCTTTAATCTTTAATATTTCAATAGCTTTATCTATGTTCCCTTCTGACTCTTGTAAAGCTTTTTTACAATCAAGCAAAGGAGCGCTAGTTTTTTCTCTAACATTTCGCACGTGCTCTGGAAGTATCTCGTTCGCCATTTTTACACTTTTTCTTCTGTCTTATCTTCTGAGTAAACCACTGACTCTTGCTCGTTTTCCGGGGTGTTAGTCTTAAAAACAAAAGCTTTCCTTTCAACTATGACACCATCCTGAGAGTCTTCTTCAGGTTGAATCTGCCCAGAATTGACTTTCTGTGAGTAAATAAGTCTTCCCTCGTTTGTAGCTGAAGCCATTTTTTCAACACATAATTTAACAGCCCGTATAGCGTCATCATTACTAGGAATAACAAAGTCAGCATCTGAGGGATTAGAATTTGTATCGACTACACCAACGATAGGTATACCAAGTTTCCTGGCTTCTTTAATAGCTATATCTTCTTTCTTAGTATCGACCACAAAAAGAGCTGCGGGCATTTTCCTCATATTTACGATTCCATTTAATAGATATTCAAGCTTTGCTAGCTCTCTATTTAGACTAATTTGCTCCTTCTTAGGTAAGTTCTCAAATTCACCATCTTCTTTCAATCTTTTCAGCTGGAGCATGTATTCAACTCTAGATCTTATTGTATTAAAATTAGTTAAAGTCCCACCTAACCACCTTGAATTAACAAAAGGCATGTCACATTTTATAGCTTCTTCGCCTATAATTTCTTGAGCTTGTTTTTTGGTACCTACAAAAAGTATATCCTTTCCAGTTGATGTTAAATCTCTAACGAAATCATATGCTATCAAAAAAGACTTTAAAGTCTTCTGTAAATCAATAATATGAATCCCATTCCTAGAACCATAAATATAATCTTTCATTGCAGGGTTCCATTGACTTGATTGATGACCAAAATGAACGCCAGCTTCTAAAAGCTGCTTCATTGTGATTACAGTGTCTTGGTCTTTTTCAATAGGTTTTTCGATGTTTTCTTCATTACTCATAATATAAGCAGAAAATTTAACACATATATAACCAAAATCAAATGATAATAATTAATATTTTTGATAGAAAAAAACTATTATTCATATAGTATATAATGTTCAAGAATGGAGGGCTGGCAGAATTGGCAATGCACCGGTCTTGAAAACCGGCGTCCTCACGGACTTCAGGGTTCGAGTCCCTGGCCCTCCGATTTATTATGAGTTTTTATATCGTTCCAACGCCTATTGGCAATTTAAAAGATTTTTCAAGCAGGTCTATAGATATACTCAAAAATTCTCATATTATACTTTGTGAGAAGAAGGAACGTGCATTAAAACTTTTAAATTATTTTGAAATTAAACCAACACTTTTAATAGCTTATCATGATGACAAATGTGAGAAGATAGCTCCACAAGTTATAAAGGAGTTAGAAAATAAGAAAGATATATCTTTGATATCTGATGCTGGTACACCACTAATATCTGACCCTGGTCACAGAATTATAAAGATACTTGTTGACAAGGGCATTGAACCAATTTCTGTTCCAGGACCAAGCTCTATCATTTCTGCATTAATATTGACGACCCTAGATATAAGTAATTTTCTATTCTTAGGTTTTTTACCCAAGAATAGGAATAAAATAGAGAAGATTCTTTTTGATAAACTAAAACTAAATGTTCCACTAGTAATTTTACTAAACTCAAAAGAACTAACAACACTACTAGACATCTTAAATAAAAACTTTAGAGGAACTTTCTTATCCGTTACAAAAGAAATATCAAAAATCAATGAAGGAACAAGGCGTGGAATGGCAGAGGAGATGATTAATCAAACCAATGAAGAATTCTTTAATAAAGGAGAGTTTACTGTAACCATTAAAGGCAAGGAGCAGGAACAGGAAGGAGCAGGCTTGGTAGAAATGTCTAACTTACTAAAATCATTACAATCTGAGGGCTTAACACTAAAGCAAAGCGTAGAGATAATAAAAAATCAGAGTAAAATTAGTAAAAAGGTTATATATGCAGAAGCCCTTAAAATTTGGAATTAATTTTCAAGCTCATGTTTTAGACTTAAACCCAACTTCCCTCTCTAAAATAGAAGACACTTTTAAAAGAGTGTCCTCACATAACTTATTAGAAGTTAACTGAAGCCCGATAGGAAGATTGGATGATGAAATTGAAAATGGAATAGAAATTGAAGGTAGCTCTGCTAGGTTGGCAGGTATAGTAAGAATATCGGAGAGATACATACTTAAAGGATTATCCTTTTTCTCTCCTAATTTGAAAGGCAACTCAGGAGAAGTAGGAGTTAAAATACAATCTACCTTTTTAAACGCTTCATTAAAATCCTTTTGCATCATTCTTTTAACCTTAATTGCCTTAAGATAATAAGCATCATAATAACCTGAAGATAAAGCATAAGTTCCCAACATTATTCTTCTCTTAACTTCTTCACCAAAACCAGCAGACCTATTCTTTACATAAAACTCTTCTAAAGTCTCTGGTGTAGATTCTTCATTAAATCCGTATCGAATTCCATCATATCTCGACAGGTTAGAACTAGCCTCAGATGGTGCGATTATATAATAGATTGCCACAGCGTATTTAGAGCTGGGTAAGGAGACATCTATTATTTTAAAACCCATTTTCTCTAATTGTGCTACAAGAAGGTTGAAACTCTGATCAATTTCTGAATCTAAACCCTCTCTTAAAAGATCATAAGGAATTCCTATTTTAAATTCACTAGGGGAAAAATCATTCTTCTTTAATGCCTCATAACATTTAGTCGGAGCTAGTTTGAGTGAGGTTGTATCTCTATTATCGAACCCTGAAAGTGTATCAAGCAATATAGCGGAATCGCGCACGTTATGTGTTAGCGGTCCTGCTTGGTCAAGAGATGATGAGAAGGCTACCATTCCATACCTACTTACTCTTCCATAAGTTGGCTTCAAGCCCACAATCCCACAAAAAGAAGCAGGCTGCCTAATAGAGCCACCTGTATCTGTTCCAATAGACGCTACAGCTAATCTTCCAGCCACAGAAGCAGCAGAGCCCCCGCTAGAACCTCCAGGAACTCTTTCATGGTCCCAAGGATTTAATGTTGGCCCAAAATAAGATGTTTCAGTTGATGAGCCCATAGCAAATTCGTCCATATTTGTTTTACCTAATATTATAACACCTTGGTCATCCAACCTCTTTTTAACAGTTGAATCATAATTAGAGACATAATTTGAAAGCATTTTAGATCCACAAGTGCATATCTTATCTTTAACCAAAAAAATGTCTTTTAAACTGATAGGTATGCCGGACAATATAGGAAGATCTTCTCTACCCTCCTTAAACAATTTATCGAATTCAGCTGCTTTGGATACCGCATCATCTTCATAAGTATCAATGTATGCATTTAATTCACTTTTAACTTTTATATTCTCTAGAAAAGCTTCCATAACTTCTGATGGCTTAAAATCTTCATTCCTGAAACCTTCTGCTATAGTTTCAATTGTAAGTAGTTCGAGATTACTCTTCATCTATCACTTTTGTAACTGCAAAGAAATTATTCTCTACTTTTGCAGAATTCTTTACAACATCCTCAACTTCTAATTTTTCTATTTCAGAGTCGTCTCTAAACGAATATTCAACTATTTCTTCATCTTTGCCTATTTCTGTGGTGTCAGCTTGATCAAGAAGATTAATATATTCTATAATTTCAGAAAAATTTTTCAGAAAACTATCTATTTTATTTTCTTCGATTAAGAGCCTGGATAGTTTAGATATCTTTAATACTTCTTTTTTTTCTACCATATAAAAGTCCTTAGATGTTAGTTGACCTTACTAAGAATAAAATCTAACACATTTTCCTCAAGTTTAACGTTATTAGCACGATTAATTTCTTGAACACAAGTAGGGCTGGTAATGTTAATTTCTGTTAACTTTCCACCAATAATATCTATTCCTGCAAAATATATATCATTGTCTATCAGAAAATCCTTAATTTGATTGCAAATATAAAGATCATCTTTAGTTATCTCAGTGGGCGAAGGTCTCCCTCCTGAATGGAAATTACATATAAAACTACCTTCTTTAGCGATTCTTAATATCGCACCCAAGGGTTCTCCATTTAAGATTATTATTCTTTTATCACCTTTGTCTACTTCTTTTATAAATTCTTGAACAATATAAGTATCTTCTGCTAAATCTACAGAATTAAACTTTTCACTATCATATCTCTGAACCCCCTCTCCTCCACATAAATTTAATGGCTTAATAACAATTCCATTCGAAAATTTCTTTGCATACTGATCCAAGTCTATCATTCTAGGATTTTCTAATATAAAAGTTTCTGGAATAAGATTTGGAAAGTTAAGAGTACATAACTTCTCATTGAAATTTAAGAGAGCGGTAGGATTATTAACTATCAATACTTCATCTTTTATAGTTTCTAAATATGTACAAGCATCTAAATATGCATCGTCTATCGGTGGGTCTGATCTCATAAATATCACAGAAGAACTAGTTAAATTAAAATCGTCTAAAATATAATATTCTGATTCGCTTCTAACATCTATACTAGATTCTATTCCCCATCTTGAATTGACTAATACTGATTCTTTTACAAATTCTTTTTCTAAAACCTGGACAGCTCTAGCTTCCTTCGCTGCAACAATATTAATTTTCTTAGATTCCCTATTATAGGTAAAGTGAATTCCTTTATGGTCACAAACTAGAATATTTAAACCTCTACGTTGAGCCTCAAGCATAAATAAATAACTTGTATCTTTCTCGGGGTTAATGAAATTTTCAGTGCTTAATATAAAAAGTGCTATGGGCTTCATTAAATAGTCTCAACAAACTTTTTAAAATATTTTCTTGAGTCGTGTGGACCAGGTGAGGCCTCTGGATGATGTTGTACTGAGAAGCACTTGTTCTTTTTAGATTCTATGCCTTCAACCGTCTTATCATTTAAGTTAATGTGCGTTATTACAACGTCAGCAATTTCTTTATTGCTAACAGCAAAACCATGGTTTTGAGAGGTGATCTCAACCTTGCCTGATTCAACCTCCATAACAGGATGATTTCCTCCTCTGTGGCCAAACTTCAACTTAAAAGTTTCCATACCAAGTGCAAGAGATAGGAGTTGATGCCCTAAGCAAATACCAAAAATTGGCTTATAACCAATCAATTTCTTGATATTATTAATTGCGTAAATAGCTGCAGCAGGGTCACCAGGTCCGTTAGATAAAAGTATTCCATCTGGATTAATATCTTTAATTAAATTTGGACTAGTGTCACAAGGTCCAACAACTACATTTAAACCAAATTCTTGATTAAGGATCTGAATAATATTTCTCTTGCATCCGAAATCATATACAAAAACTTTCTTTGCATCTTCTTCTCCTGCAACAGTATAAATCTCCTTGCAGGTTGCACTCAAGGTCAAATCATTACCTTGCATTATTGGAAACTTATTAATTTTATCTTTCAACCTTAATAAGTCTTTATCGTTGCTGATAATACATTTCTGAGAACCATCTCCTCTGATTATTCTTACCAATTTTCTTGTATCAATCCCTGAAATACCAACAACTTCATTTTGTTTGAGATAGGAATCTAAAGATTGCTTTGAAGTAAAGTTTGAAGGGTAGTCACAGTGCTCTCTAACTATCAATCCTTTAGCAAAACAAGAATCAGATTCGTTATCAGAGTCATTAATTCCATAATTCCCAATGTGAGGATAAGTCATCAGAACAATCTGTGAATGGTAGGATGGATCAGTTAATATTTCCTGATAGCCTGTCATAGACGTGTTAAACACAATTTCCCCTAGGGCTTCACCGTTAAAACCAAAAGAAAATCCCTCAAAGACTTCACCATTTTCTAGGTATAAAATACAATTTTTATCCATTAAAACACTAAAAATACTTCCTTTAATAGTTTTAGTCAATTAGAATAATTATTAGGGAAACATGAAGCTTCAATCAGTTAGGAATCTATTAGTAAATATTAGTAATGACTTTTTCTACAAAGGCTACTACCCTTCGGGTGATTTAAAATCATATCAGCTCAAATACTGGTTAACTTTCATAGTTAATATTTACTTAAAAATATATCATAGGGTGAGAGTAATAAATCCTGAAAATATCCCACAAGTTGGCGGGGGCGTTATAGCCTCAAATCATTTATCGCATCTGGATGGAATAATAATTAATTCCATAACAGCTTTTCATACAAGAAGGAAAATAAATTTCCTTGCTGCTGAGGATGTTTACAATAAGAACTTTCTATTCAGGTTTCTTTGTGATCTTGGAAACTGTATACCCGTAAAAAGAGCTACTAGTGATAGAGTTGCGTTACTTAAAGTTATAAAACTTCTCAAGAAAGACAATCTATGTGGGCTATTTCCTGAAGGTCAGAGGTCTAGGGATGGAAAAATAGGTCAAGCAAAACTAGGTGTTGCGATAATGGCTCTTAAATCTGGATCACCAATTGTTCCTCTTGCAATCAAAGGGACCTTTGAAGCTTTCCCTAGAAAAACTAAATTTATAAGACCGGCTGATGTTATTTTAAAATTTGGTCAACCTATTAAATATGATATAGAAAAGAAACCTTCGAAAGAAAGAATTAATAATGTAAGAGATGAAATAATGAGCAGGATTCAAGACCTATATGACGAAATCAGCTAATATTAAATTCCTTCTTGATTATTGCAATTATAATTCCAGGATTTCCTTTTCCCTTTGTTTCTTTCATAACTTTGCCCATAAAGAAACTAATCAATTTAACTTCACCGTCTAATAACCTTTGTTTTTCGTCGGGGTTGTTCTGTAGAACTTGTTCTATTATTTCTTTTAATAAATCTTCTGAGCTTTCTTGTTTAAGATCCATCGAATCAATCAAAAGTTCTATGTCATCATTTGAAGTACATATTTTTTCCAATAGCTCTTTCCCAGAATTATTATTAATCTTCCCATCCTTGAGAACTAATAAAAAATTCGCAAAATTCTCTACTTCAAGGACAAAACTATCTAAGTTGATATGCTTAATAATTTCTGTGATAATCCACTTACATGCTAACTTAGGTTCTTTAATCACAAGCAAAGTATCATCAAAAAATTTCGAGAGAGCCTTATTAGACAAAAGTATCTCAGAATCGTCTTTCGATAATTTATAATCAACTGTGTAAGTAGTTAACTTTTTATTGTATGACTGGAATGATGAATTACGTAGTAAGTCTATCCTTTCACATGTTAGGATTAAAGGCTTCAAATCAGGGTCAGGGAAATATCTATAGTCATGTGCTTCTTCTTTGGTTCTCATAGAAAATGTTTTATTTGAATTAGAATTAAATAGTCTCGTTTCTTGCACAACTTTTTCTCCATTACTTATTAGCTTTGACTGTCTAAGGATCTCATATTCAATTGCTTTCTTTACAAATTTAAAAGAATTTATATTTTTAATTTCTGCTCTAATACCTAATTCAGTTTCTCCAGCTCTTCTGATTGATATATTAGCATCACAGCGAAAGTTTCCTTCTTCCATATTACAATCTGAAACATCTGCGTAAATTAAAATATTTCTTAATTTCTTCAAATAACTTACGGCTTCATCAGCTGTCGAAAGATCTGGTTCTGATACAATTTCTATTAATGGTACGCCTGCTCTATTCAGGTCAACCATAGAAAATTTATCAGAAATATCATGTATTAATTTTCCAGCATCTTCTTCCATATGGATTCTATTAATCCTTACAATTTTATCTTTACCGTTTATATCTTGAATTATAATAGTTCCATTCGATGCCAATGGTTCATCATATTGGCTTATTTGATAACCTTTGGGTAAATCTGGATAAAAGTAATGCTTTCTAGCAAAAGTAGATTTAGTATTAATTTTACAGTCTGTTGACAGGCTAGCTAAGATTGCTAAATCTACTGCTTTATCATTTATGACTGGAAGAGCACCGGGTAAACCTAGATCAACCACAGATACATTAGAATTAGGTTCTTCACCAAAGTCGTTATTAGAGGAAGAAAATAATTTAGTTTTCGTTTTTAGCTGAGAATGTACCTCAAGACCTATAACTGCCTCAAATTCCATAAGAACTCCTTTAAAGAATTATTAAACATATTACCTGCTAATCAAGAATATTATTTAATAATTTTTCCTGTTTTAGAATACCAAAGAACTAAATCTAAAGAAGAAAGTGTCAAATTGTGTCTAGCACCAACCGCTCTAAGGATTTTCTCAATTGCAACATAGTTTTTCTCGTTAAGAGTTTTAAAATCAACACTTATCAAACCGCACTCTTTCATTAAGTTAATTATATGCTTGTCTAGTATTGCATAATCATTAAAACCTACATTCCTCAAGAAGTGGCTTGCTGCCTTCATCCCAACACCTTGAACTTTAGGATTAGATGAAAAGAAGCTTCTTCTTTCATGATGTGAAGAATTGTCATTAAAGATTTTTTTAAAACTATTGTTATGAAAGAACTTAATATACTCCCTGGTATTATATATATACTTACCTCTTAAGTTGTAGAATCTATAACATCCCTTTAGCTTTTCTATAATATGATTTAAATCCTGTTTTATTACAAAATCATCTTTTCTTAAAACATCTACCGTTGTTAGTGCTAACTTTGCACTTGTTCCAGCAGCCAAGATTACAAATACTAATTCAAAGAAAGTTTCCTTATAGTTATCCTTATTAATTTGGGAAAAAATCTCTATTTTTTTATTAATTTCGGTTTTCTTTTCTTTTAATACTTTTTCAATTATTAGGTCTATATTAAGCTTAATCATTTCATCTTAGAATTTTAAGAGCCTGACCGGGTTGAATCTTATTAGAAATGAGATTGTTCATCTTCTTTAAATCTTTTGTTCTTATTTTAAACTTCTTTGCAATCATGCTTAATGAGTCACCTCTTTTAACAACATAGATAAAAGACTTCTCTTTCTTTAATGTTTTATCAACATAAATTTGTTTATAGATTAGTAACTCCTGTCCGGTAAAGATAGAAGTTGATTTTAAATTGTTTAATTTGACAATCTCTTCTATTGAATTTGAATATATTTTACTAATCTCACTTAAAGTATCGCCCTTCTTAATTTTATACTTAAATAAAACCTTTGATCTTGGACTAGCTGACAATTGGGCGTAAACCTTTTTCTTATATCCGTAAGGAACATAAATAGAATAAGTACCGTTTGGGGGTGTCATATCCCTCAAAAGTGATGGGTTAATTTTTTTAAGCAATCCATAGTCAATACCTGATATTTTGGAAATAAATTCTAATGAAGTTCTCGGTGGTAATTCAACTCTTTGTAGTTCTATTCTTGGATCAATGATTTTATTACTAAATCCAAATTCACTTAAGTTCTTTGATATATGAATGACGGCAAGAATCTGAGGAATATAATTCTTAGTTTGCTTTGTGAAAGTATACTGTGATAGATACCAAAAATCTCTTGATTTGTATTCCTTAATTGCATTCTTAACAGTTAAGTCTCCAGAATTATAGCCTGCCATGGCTAACTCCCATGATCCAAACTTTCTTTTTAAACTTCTCAAATACTTAGCTGCGGCATATGTAGACTTTTCAAAATCTCTCCTTTCGTCTACCCACTTATCTACACGTAAGCTAAAAATTCGACCTGTGCTGGGCATAAACTGCCATAATCCGACTGCGCCTGCGCTTGAGACAATATTAACTTGGAATGCGCTTTCAATCATTGATAAGTAAATCAGGTCCTCTGGTATATCGTATTCTTTGAAAATTTGCTTTATTCTATCCCGAAAAAGACCTTGCCTTCTATATGTTTGTTTAAAGAAAACTCTTCCTTTTTCTGTCTTTGAAAAATAATTAATAAATTTATTTATTTTATCTTTCTTAAATCTAGAATTATTAACAGTCGAGACTGAGATTATACTATTATTAAAGTTATAATCCTCTGCTTGACCAGAGAAAATTAAAATGAAAGAAATAGCTAAAACAGTATAAAAAATCTTCATTATTTAAATAGTTTTCTGAGTGACCTTGCCGCTTGTTGTATTCGTTGTTCATTTTCTATAAGAGCAAATCTTACATACTCATCGCCACTTTTACCAAAACCAATTCCGGGAGAAACGGCAACATTACATTCCTTAATTAATTTTTTTGAAAATTCCAACGACCCTAGTTCTATGAATTGATTGGGAATCTTTGCCCAGACAAACATAGTTGCCTTTGGAGTCTCAATCTCCCAACCTATTTTGTTTAATCCATCAACAAGCCTATTCCTTCTTAATCTATAGTTTTCCCTAATTTCATTAACACATTCCTGAGTTTCGTTTAAGGCCGTGATAGCTGATATTTGAATTGGTTGGAATATCCCATAATCCAGATAACTTTTAACTCTTTTAAGTGCAGATATGACTTCACTATTCCCACACATAAAACCAACACGCCATCCCGCCATATTGTAGCTCTTAGATAAAGAGAAAGACTCAACGCCAACATCCATTGACCCTGAAGCTTGGAGGAAACTAGGTGCCTTATAATTATCAAAGCAAATATCGGCATAAGCAAAATCATGAATTACAATTACTGAATATTTCTTGCCAAGCTCTACAATCTTAGTGAAAAAATCCAACTCAACAGTTTGCGTAGTTGGATTGCTAGGAAAAGATATTATTAAGGCTTTGGGCTTAGGCTCTGACTTTAAACCTTGTTCAATATTTTCTAATAATCTTTTGTCATCTATCGAGTTATATTCTTTTATATTTCCTCTCGCAATAAGGACGGAGTAGCTGTGAATAGGATAGCAAGGGTCAGGAACCAAGACCGTCTCGCCAGGTGCTAACAAAGAAATCATTAAATGTGACAATCCTTCTTTTGACCCTATAGTAACTATGGTCTCGGTTTCTGGGTCTAAATCAACATTATAATTTCTTTTATACCAGCTACTTATAGCAAGTCTCAATTTTGGCAAGCCTGCGGAAACCGAATACCTATGATTTCTCCCTTGAACAGAAGATTCCAACAATTTCTCAATTATATGTCTTGGCGTTGGTTGGTCTGGATTTCCCATACCAAAATCAATTATATCCTCACCACGAATTCTTGCTTCGTATTTAAGTTCATTTACAGACGAAAATACATACTGGGGCAGTTTTGATAGAAGAGAAAAGTTTTCACTATTAATAGACATGTTTTTTAAATATAATATAGCTATATATAAAATTGTAAATGATCAAGGAAGGGTATTGAGGAAATCTGTACAAGACTTACAATCAATGAAATCAAATAAAGAGCGTATAGTAGCTCTTACAGCATATGATTTTCAAACAGCTTCTATTATAGATTCCTATTGTGACTTTATACTTGTTGGAGATTCTTTAGGGAATGTATTCAAGGGCGAGGAAACGACTCTTGGCGTTACAGTTGATGATATGATATACCATGGACTATCTGTATCTAGAGGAGTTAAAAATGCTCATCTTTGCATTGACATGCCCTTTATGTCTTACCAATCTTCCACAACTGACGCATTAAGAAATGCAGGTAAAATAATTAAAACTACAAAAGCTCAGTCTCTTAAACTCGAAATTAGCTTCGATACTATCCCTACAATTCAAAAGCTCGGGAATGCAGGTATACCTGTTGTTGCTCATGTTGGACTATGCCCACAATCATTTAATGTTTATGGGGGATATAAAAAGCAAGGTAAGACGAGAGCTAATCAAGATTATATTTTAGCCCTCTCAAAAGAAGCTGAAAAAAATGGTGCCTCAATAATTGTAATTGAAGGTGTTCCAGACAATTTAGCTTCAAAGATTACTAAAACTATCAAAATCCCGACTATTGGAATTGGTGCGGGAAAAATGTGTGATGGACAGATTCTTGTCACTGAAGATATGTTAGGAATAACACCCTCTCCACACCCATCCTTTGTGAAGAATTATTCTAATATGAGAGTACTAATGAAGAAATCAGTTGGTAAATATAAAAATGAAGTCAAAAAAAATAAATTCCCTTAAAGTTATTACTTCTGCTAATGAAATGCAGAAAATTTCATTAGCTATTAGAAGAAAAGGTAAGAAGAAGGTTTCTCTAGTTCCCACTATGGGAGCACTTCATGACGGTCATTTAAGCTTGGTAAGAAAAGCTAAAAAGAAAGACGGTATTATAATAGTTACAATCTTTATTAATCCTATACAATTTAATAATAAGAAAGATTTAGAGAAATACCCAAGCACTATTAAAAAAGATATTGCAAAGCTAGAGGAAGTAGGTGTAGATTATCTATTTGCACCAAAACTTGAAGAAGTATATCCAAAAGGATATCAGACAAAAGTATCTGTAACAGACTTTAAGAATCACCTATGCGGGGCCACCAGAGTCGGACACTTTGATGGTGTGACCTCAGTAGTACTAAAACTTTTCAATATAACTATCCCTGATTATTCTTATTTTGGTGAGAAAGACTTGCAACAATTAATTATAATCAAACAGATGGTCAAGGATCTTAACTTACCCATCAAAGTTATTTCTATTCCTATAGTTAGAGAAAAAGATGGTTTAGCTATGAGTTCAAGAAATATTAGGCTTTCGAAGAAGGCGAGAAAAATTGCACCTCTTATATACAAAGGACTTACCAGGGCAAGAGATGAATTTAAGAAAAACAATAAAGTTATAACAAAAAAGATAATCAAGAATTTGAGAACATACTACTCTAGTAAGAATATTACTTGTATCGAGTACATTAAAATTATTAATCCAAAAGATTTAAGCTATCCTTTGACTCCCGATACTAAGGACTATATTTTAGTTGCAATTAAGCTAGGGTCAATAAGATTAATAGACAATCTAAAATTTTAATTTAAAATACTTGTTGTGAATCTTACAATATTAAAATCAAAAATTCATAGGGCCACCGTAACTGAGGCAAATCTCTATTACGAAGGTAGTATTACTATTGATAAATCTTTAATGAATGCTGCTAACCTTTTGCCCTATGAACAAGTTCATATCTTTAATCTTACTAATGCTGAAAGATTTATTACTTATGTTATTGAAGGTGAAAGGGATACAGGTGTAATTTGCACTAATGGCGCTGCTGCCCATTGTGCCAGAAAAGGTGACACCTTAATAATAGTTTCATTTACACAAATGTCACCAGAAGAAGCATCTATCTTTAAACCAAAACTTGTCTATGTAAATCCAAAAAATATTCAGGTTGAAGCTGAGCTAATCGATGGAAAACTTGTAAAGCTTCTAGGGTGAAATTTAACTAATTTACTTAAATTAAAATAAAAAATTAAGTGCGAACCGATAATATACTAGTATTATTAAGATTTTTTCGCTTATTTTGTTGACTTAATTTTTTATAAGAGTTATAAATAATTCAACTTAATTATATTTAGGAAAAAGATGAAAGCAATCATTCTCGCAGCTGGAAAAGGTCAAAGACTTCAACCTCATACTAATGAAATACCAAAATGCTTACTTACTCTCGATAGTCAGACCATACTAGAGCATCAAATTAATCATTTAAAAACTTGTGATATAGATGAAGTGAACGTCGTTGTTGGATTTGCCAGCAACAAAGTTGAAGAATTTCTAGGTAATTATGATTCATTAGGAATGAAGATAAATACGATTTACAATCCTTTTTGGGAAACAACAAATAGTTTATTTTCTTTGTGGGCTGCAAGGTTTCAATTAAATTCAGATGTAGTGCTTCTTAATGGTGACGATGTATTCGAACTTGAAGTTATGAAACAGATTTTATCTAACAAAGATGAAATCTGTGTTCCTTACAAAGTAAAAGAAGAATACGCTGCAGAAGATATGAAGATACAAATGAAAGATGGTCTACTATTATCTATAGGGAAAAATCTTAAAAATGCTTCCGGTGAATCTGTTGGGATAAGAGTTTTTAGGAATGAGGGTGTTGAAATCCTAAAAAGATCTTTGGAAAAGGAAATAAGAACAGAGAACTTTAATCTAAAATGGTATGCGTCAAGTATTGAAAGAATTTTACAAAGAGGGCATAAGATTAAGACTCTAAATATTAATAACTTATACTGGCATGATGTCGACTATCCTAACGATTTAAATAATGCAAAGTTAAATATAAATAAGATTTCTTCAAAAAAAACAGCCTCTAAACTTAAGATAGTATAAAAAGAAAAAATGCTGCCAGTTGTTATATCTAATGGACTTGGAATAGATTCAGAAAATTTAGATTTATTTATAAATGAAAAGATAGGTGGCTTAAGTTTAACTGAAAGGGTGCTATTAATTCTAGCTGCGGAAGGATTTAGTAATGCCGGCCTAATTGCTGATATTCCAGAAATAAGCTTTAAGAGATTAAAGAGAAAGTTTCCTGACTTTAAAATCCATCAATCAAAGAATTTGTCTGACTTTCTTAACAAAGAAGATGTCTTAATATTTCAAAACAATGTTGTCATAAACAAGAAACAGCTTCAATCCACTCTAGACATTATTAATAATCAAAAAAAATCAGCAGTTATAGGTGGCATTAAGAATAGTGGAATAATATTTTTAAAAAAGGATTACAAACTTAGCGAGAATAGTGACCACCGTGATTTAAATAATTTAAATAAGAACTTAACAAAAATCGACCCTAAAGATCCTCCGATAAAACTTAGCACTGATGAGATTGGATCAGATACTGGCAGGGACTTTCTCTTTGATCATATAAGTAAAAATGTTAGCGGCTGGTTCTCAAAAACAATTAACAGCAAAATATCTATACCCATAAGTAAAGTACTAATAAAGACCTCCCTTCATCCAAATGTAATAACATTTATTGTGGGTCTT
>Ga0233427_10001175_pt1 | contig 29376 bp, 24 predicted proteins | sample SI_118_April2016_5_FD_179885 | JGI IMG/M metagenome (GOLD analysis project Ga0233427, IMG submission 179885) | Seawater microbial communities from Saanich Inlet, British Columbia, Canada - SI_118_April2016_100_MG | ecosystem: Environmental > Aquatic > Marine > Inlet | place: Canada: British...
ACATGGACCCTGAACCATCTACAAGTATTGCAACATTACTACTATAAACGGGGATGCCGAAAAACTGTGCGACAGTGTCTTCTTGCTGGTGGTTATCTTGGTTATCTTTAGAGCTACCTTTTTCAGCTTCAGCTAACCATGCTAAGCCAGACTCGCGCCACCATTTTTGCCACATGTCGGGGCTGTTTCCAAATGGAACGCCAGTAAGTTTGCGCAAGCTTGCGCCAATATCAGAAACATAGCGGCTAGGTAGGTCAGGAAATGCAGCCACCTCAGCTTCTAGAAACTTGATTAATAATGGCGCAGCAGAGAATATTTCATTGTTAACGATAGCTTCTAAGACGGCCGTTCGCGGCCCTGCGTGGTTTTCGTCGAAGGCTTTTGTCGCTATAGGAATCAAGTTTGCATTTAACGGAGACTTTTGCCCAAGAACTCTAATGGCTATTGCGCGATCGCCACTATCTTTAGCCTTGAGGGCGGCATCAATAAGATTCTGCTGCTGAGCATTACTTAATTCATCTAAATAAGCATAGCCATGATATGGCGCGTCAGCTTTATCGAATAATTCAATCAACTTTTCGCTCCCTGTTTTGACGTCAGAAAAGTCGATGCGTGATTCGCTGTGCAAGACACCAGCGCAATTCTGCCAAGCGCGGCACACGTCTGGGTCTTTAAGGAAATTCTTGTCAAGTAAGAGCTTCCCTGAAACAGTGACCTTGCTTCGCTCAATACCTCGCAGCAGGATGACGCGGTGCCAAGTGCTAATTTTTTTATTAGCAGCAGCAGCCAACATTAAATCTCCTTCTTCGCGTGAAGTTGAATTCAGGTAACCACTATAGAACCAGTCGCGCAAGTAAACACCGCGGTAGGTATCGTATTTGGTGTCGAATAACTCAATGCGTAGTTCGGCAGCATCAGCTGTGCGCATTTCCGACAGTGACCGCGCAGCGGAGTACGCACCATTTTCGTATGTGGTTTTGTTGGTTGCCGATTTAAGCGTAGACTCAATTTCGTCAAGTGATTGAGCGCAGGCCGTAAGAATGATGGCAGTCAGCATGTAAAAAAAGAGGGAGCCGTTGTGGCTCCCTCTAAGGTTATCATTGCGAGTTAATTATTAAATTAATTAAACTTAGTTAATGATAGCGTGTGCAGCATTTGACATGGTCGCGCCACGCGCATTTGCTGTTGGATCTTTGCAGTACCACTGGAAGTACAAGTCCCAACCGATGAAGTTTGGGTTGTTAGGAATGTTCAACATCATCATTGCGCTGCCAGAAGCGTTAGAGCCAGATGGGAATTGGTAGTCGCCAGCGACAAACAAGAAGTTGCCCGGAGCGCCAACGCCAGTCATGTCGTAAGGCAAGTTGAACGTTGGTGGACGATTCCAGACAGTGTCTGAGAAGCCCATGAACAAAATATTATTAGTATTTGGCATGCCATCTGTCAGATAAATCTCTAACACCTGACCGATAACTGGATGACCATTACTGCTGATTGTTGGGTTGGTGCCAGCAGATGTCGTTCCGGACGAGCCGAAGATTGTCCAGTAAGGGTTAATAACGGCAGGAGTAGCAAAAGCATCATCAGGCATGTTGTCCATTTCACCTACGAAGTGGCCAAGAGCATCAGTACTCATCCAAGTAACGTCGCCGGCATCCATCGCGTCGTTGTTGTTTGTGATGTCGTTTAAGAAGTAAAGATCACCACCGCCAGAGCGAAGCGAGAAACCGCCGTCGTGGGCAGCACCAGCGTAGCATGCAGGAACAGATTGAGCCGAAACAGCACCATCATAGAACAGCACAACTTCGCCAGCATCGTTGAGGTCGAGGTCGCCGTTGTAGTCGATGCCGCGGAACAAGCGCCCGCCAGCGTTGTTGCAACTTGCAGAAGAAGCTGTGGACATAATCCAGTAAACGTCTTCGCCGTTAGGGCCTGCGCCTGAAGCAAACTCTAGAACTTCTAGAGTGCTGTACATTCCGACACCGCTTGATGAAGGGCAACCGGCATTCGGCAGCGCGCCTGAAGCAACATCGGCATTTAGTTCTAGGCCAGGAACATCGTCAACCAAGTTGCAGAAGTTCCAGGCTTCACCGGCGTCCATTGCGTCGCCATCGCCATTAAGGTCTTGGAATGCGTAAAGCATGCAGTCTTGCTGGGCGAAAGAAACAACAAAGCCATTAGTCGTGTCATACATGATCGCTTCGAAGTCGCCGAGGTCAATACCAACTTGGCCAGTAGTGCCAGTGATGGTTATTGCGGTTAGCGCATCAACGAATTGCGTGAATTCACCGGCATCATTTGCATCGCCGTCGGCATTTACATCAGAGTAGTAATGAATGCCAGCACCAGGCTGTGCGCCGTTTGACCAATTGTCGTCAGTGACGAAGAAGCCACCAGTGATTGGATCGTAGTCAAGAGCATCGGGTGAAGTGTTGCCGTAGCCACCACCTGCACGAGTGTCAGCCCACTCAACAATTTCACCTGCATCAACAACATCGCCGTCACCGTTGATATCTTCAAGGCGAAGAACTAGGTCGTTGGTAGAAATAATATATAAAAAGTGTTGACCACCTTCTTGCCGATACTTTACATCTTGGACGTAATTAATCATGTTGCCCTCGACGCCTAATTCAATTAGCTCGTCAGCGGCCGTGAAAGTGCCGTCGCTGTCAAAGTCGGCAGTACGCCAAATCCCCCAATCGTTTAGGGTAGAGTCACCTTGATACATAGCGTATTGGTCGGGTCCTTGGGCCATTGCTAGGCTGCCAAGAGAAAAAGAAGCAAGAATTGCTAGGGATGTTCGCATTTTTCTAAAAAGAGGGGTTGGGAGCGCGAAATACGCTGCCAGAATGCCAATAAGTATACACCATTAACGCGTATTCAGCGCTAAATTAGCGTGATATTAGTGGTTATGGCCGACGTGACCGTCGCGTGGAACCTGCCTTTCACTGCGCGCCAATTCGAGTAGAGCAAGCGCCGCAGAATGCTGTGGAGATCTCTCTAAGATGCTTAAGCATAACGTGGTAGCGAGTTCGAAATCTAATGTTTCGAGCGCTGCGTGAGTGAGTGAAATTAACACAAAGTCGTCATTCCACCCTAATTGCTGAAGTTGGTTGAAGTAGGTTTCGAGCCATGAAACTTCACGCAATTCGATTAACGAGACGCTGACCGCCGTCCAGAGCGCCTTCAAATGCAGAGAATTTGGATGGCGCGCAGTAATGGCTAAAAGGCTGGCTAGCGCGGAGTCGGTGGTTTCGGTGGCTAGAGGGTTGTCATCGAGGTAGGTGTCGTGAACCGAGTAACTCTGCGCCTGCAAGTGCTGCGCGAAAAATTCAAGAAGCGATTCGGCGTCAGTTTGCTGAAATTGTTGCAGCTCATTTAGCACTCGTGCCGCACGGTGTTGCCGACTTACTTTCGGATTTAATACAGGCTTAGTGCGGTCGCCCAATAAATAATTAACGGGTCGCCATGGCCCATGAAGAAGCCATGAATCAATATTGGTGTTTTCTTTTAATGTGAATTCGCTGGCTGCGGCGTACTGCAGATCACCCATGGCGCTATTTGAACCAACAAAAATTAAGTAAGGGACGGTGAGCGATTCTGAAAAAACGAAAAATTTAGTGTCGGCATAGATGTCGCGGAATGACTGTGCGATTTGTGGGGCAACTCCGGTCGACAGGTCATCGCTAGCAATGCGTAATACGCAAATACCGTCTTTGGATAGCCGCACCGAAGCTTGGCGGAATAATTCGTGGCGCAGTAGAGAACGCCGCGAGTTGTATTGCGCAGTGGCATAGAGTTTAATCAACGAATGGTCGCCAGAAGAATTAATCAGTTCTTCAGGGCGTTCGACACTGATCGGATTGTGATTGTCGGCAACAAAAGATTCGATAAATAAATCACTCTCAGCAAAGGAGCGGTGATTGTCTTCTAGAGGGGTGATAGGCGAGCGTCCGTCGAAGTAGTACTGCTTACCACTGTTTGATAGCAACCGATCAATGTGGGTTAGTTGGGCTGTTGAGCTACCTTCTTCGGCGTACCAATCGTAATTCCCTTTGGCCAACAATTGGATTGTCGGTTGGGCGCATTGTTCGGCAAGGTTAAGTCCACCAAAAATAGAGATCGCAACGGCGGTGGCGGCCATTTTTTTACTGCGGTTAATCTTGTTAAAGCTAAGAAGTAAAGCTGCAGCAAAAGAGCCAATAGTAAGGCCTAAGCGGCCATCCAGAGCTATATCACGTGGAGCGATTGCGATGATGATAAATGCGGCTGCTATTCCGCAAACTGTCGCAGATAGCTTTTGTCGCGTGGCAGACATGCAACGCAGTATGATTGCGAGAAGGGCGACAGGAATGGCAAAGCTGAAGGTTGTCACTACCGGAATGTAAATAGGGTTTCCTTCTGGAAGTATTGGATCGCTCGAATTAGATAGCCACAGGATTTTTGAATTTTGCATCACTCGGCTATAAATATCGGCACCGCTCAGGTCTTCGATAAATCCAAGTGAGTAAATTGCCATGAAGGCTAATAGCGCTGATGAAATACGAAAGGTCGTTTTGTTAAAAGTCTCGGCTAGTCCGGCGGCTAGGGTTAGCCATGAGAGTGCAAAAATAAATAAGATGGTATTGCCGCGAATGGTATTGTCGGCAGTAGTCGCGAAGTCGAAGACTGTGGCATAAGGCAACAGTAAAAGTAGCATTAATGCGATTGCTACACCAGCTGCAAACGGGGCTAGCAATGTCGAAACTTGCCGCGAAGCTGTGTCGTTACTATTGTCGACTTTATTGATTAACAAGTAACGTTGTAGAATGCCAGTCACTGCCCACACGCTGATAAAACCGGGGATGCCAACCGCGATGCCAGGCACAACGTTTGCACCGAGAAGGGTGCCAATAATTAATAAACTTAAATTGAATGAGTGTAGACCAAGGGCGTGGCTGAGGTTTGCACCGAGTGCGCGCAGCGGAAGATAAAGAAGTGTTGCGAATAAAGCGCTGAGCGGAGCCATCCCTGACAAGAGAGGTAGGACGCCCGCAAGACCCAAAAGCATGAATGAGGCGCGTGGTGGGGTAAAGCCAGAGCTGCTGTATCGTAAGCCACTACCTACGCTGAGTAGTGTAAATCCGATGGCGAATAGGTGATTGCCTTCCGAACCTCCGAGAGAGATGGAGACGCAATCAATGATGCCGGCGATGAGAGCGCCAGCGCCGATGAAGTAGAGAAAGGAATGGAAGTGGCGCATTCGTGTGTAGAATAGTTTATCCTATCAGCCCGATGAATCGTGCCTTGACAAATTTCTTTTGCTGTGTCGCCTTGGCTGGCTTTGTAAATGCCCAAGACTCTGCGAAAGCCGTTACAAAAGTGGCACAGGTTGGTGTTGTAAGCCAGTCTCCTGTCCTTGACGGAAATCTTGATGATGCAATGTGGCAAGACGCCGTACAAATCGACGATTTTGTTGAAGTAAAGCCGAATGAGGGGCGTCCTGCGGAGCAAAAGACCATTTGCTACTTGGCACGAAACTCAACGACCTTGTTCATTGCGTTTGAGTGTTTTGATGACAACATTGCTGAGATGGTTTTGCAAAACGTTGCGCGTGACGCTTTCTTTACCGATGACGATCGCGTTGAGCTAGTGATTGACACATTTAATAATAAGCAGTCAGCTTATTTTTTCCAAATGTCGGCTGCTGGTTCGCGTGGCGATGCATTGATCGGTGATAACGGCCGTCGTTTTAACAAACCATGGAATGCCTTCTGGAAAGGCATTGCTAAAGTGCATGAAGACAAGTGGGTATGCGAAATGGCGATTCCGTTTGCCACTCTAAGTAGTGGTGACAACGACACTTGGGGGCTTAACTTCCAGCGCTATCGCGGCTCTACCCGTACTGAATATCGTTGGGCAGCGCCGCGGCGAGAGGTCTTTATGGGTAACGTGTCAATCGCCGGAGAAATCAGTGGTTTTGCCGGTATCAGTCACGGGCGCGGGATTGAATTTCGCCCTTATTTTAAGACTAAGAGAATCGATAGGCACGGCGGCGAAGAGGCTTGGCAAAATGATTTTGGCGGCGAGCTGCATTGGTCAATCACCCCGGCATTGAAGGCGTCGCTGACTTACAACACCGATTTCGCCGAGACCGAGGTCGATGATCGTAAAGTGAATTTGTCACGCTTCTCAACCTTCTATCCAGAAAAGCGCGACTTCTTTTTGCAGGACAACAATTTATTTGAGTTTGGCGAGCAGTCAACTTTCGGCGGACGCGGCGGAAACAATTTATTGCCTTTCTTTAGTCGAAGCATCGGCCTTTCCGACGGCCAGCCCGTTGATATTGACTTCGGCCTGCGCTTAGCCGGACGCCTTGCCGGCGGACTTGATATAGGAGCTTTGGCGGTGCACACCGCCAGTGATGCAAGCCTTGGTGTTCCGGAAGGCGATTTGTTAGTAATGCGTCCTTCCTATCATTTATCTAGCTCTTCATCACTAGGAGCTATCTTTACCTCCGGAGACCCTAGCAGTACGGGCAGCAATTCTGTTAGTGGGCTTGATTACCATTTTTCATCAGCAGAAGTGTTCGGCACTAATTTTTCATTGAATACATTCTTCGTTCAAAGTCGTGGTGAAAATATCGCATCACGAGGTTTGGGTTTCGGAACTCAGTTGAATTTGTCGCAGCGAGAGTACGAGTTTTCATTTGCAAATATCGGAACTCAAAGTGAATTTAACCCGGCCATGGGATACGTTCGTCGTCCAGGCGAGATGATGACAAAAGTTGTTGCCAAGTGGAAACCGTTGCCGAGCGATTCTGTTGTGCGCCAGTACGACTTTTTTGTCTCTCCAGAAGTATGGACTACCCTTGACGGTGATCTGATTAGTTCTACCATGCGCTTCGGATTATTCGGAGCTGAGTTTAATGATGGTAGTAGCGTGAAACTACATACAAAGTTGATGCGCGACCGCCCTGATAGCGATTATGAAGTTGCCGATGGCGTGACGATGCTCGCCGGTGATTACGCATGGGTCGAGCATATGCTCAAGTATTCAACGTCGACGCGAAGCAAGTTGTCCTCGACCACCTATTTGTCCGGCGGTGAATACTACGATGGTAATATCGTTAAGCTGAATACATCATTGACTTATCGTCCAACAGCTTCCTTCAAAATCAAATTGGATTACGGCGAAAACCGCGGCCATTTGCCTGTTGGAGATTTTACAACCCGTGTCGAAAGCATGGCTTTAGACTTTTCGTTTGGACCAAAGGTGTCATGGGACACATTGTTGCAGGCAGATAATCAAAGCGACACATTAGGTGTGCAATCGCGATTAAAGTACGCACTCGAAGACGGGCGCGAATTGTTTTTTGTCGCAGATAGCGGATGGGAGGAGTTGGCAAATCGTATGATTGTGCCTACGCAGCATAACTTAACACTCAAGGTGGTGTACGCGCTGCGCTTTTAGAATGATTCAGAAACTCGCACCGCTACTTACTATCGCCATTTTTTTGGCGATCGCCTTTTTGGCGGTTGAGGTGCGTTCCAAGAGCTGGGCGCTTAATGAGGCGTATTCCGGTAGTAGTGATTGGCATAGCTTAGACAGTGATGGACTTTATCACATGCGGCGTTTGAGCGAATATCGCAAAGCAGATGGGATGCCGTCTGCGCGCGATGTTTTTTTGAACTACCCTGATGGAGCGATTATTCCGTGGCCTCCATATTACACAATGGTGGCGGACGTTTTTGTTGACGACAACGAGTCAGCAATTGAAATGCAAATGGGGCGCTTGCCTTTACTGTTCTCGGCGTTGACCTCACTGTTGGTGGCATTGGCGGCGTTGATGATTGCAGGTCGTGGCGCGGCATTAATAGCAGGGCTGATACATACTTTTAATTATGCATCAATTCATTATGGCAGTCTCGGCGTGGCCGACCACCATGCCTTTGTTTCACTGCTAAATTGTTTCACATTGTTGGCATTTAGTTTTGTTTCACGCTTTGGCGGATTTTCAAGTTTGCGCTTCTGCATTTTGTCAGCCTTGGCCGCTGGCGTAGCGACAGGATTAATGCTTGGAGTGTGGGTAGGAGCCTTGATGTATTTAGTGCCGCTACAACTGGTTTGCTTGTGGTGGTTATATAACTACTTCAATCGCCAAGTAGCACTGTTTGTCAGCCTATTTCATTTATCCGCATTAGTGGTTTTGTTGCCAGCTATTTTGCAATCACCATGGGTCGCTGACTATCCATGGATGGTCATCAACTTGTCAAACTTTCATTTACTGTGGTTGGCTTTAGGTGTTGCGCTACCAATTCCGATTTGGTGGTCGCGCTGTCAAGACACAACGCGAAAGTACATGCGCAGGGCTGTGGCTATCGGCTCTGCGGTCGGCGTAGTGGTTTTCGCTTTGGATATCCCGCCGGCGAGTGGCATTCTCGAAGGCTTTGCTTGGGTCTCGCGAGCCGATGAGTTTATGGCGGGCATCGCTGAGTCGGCGCCATTGATTAGCGATATAGATGGCCTACTAAAGTGGGTCGGATTGGTGGTGTTTCTAATACCATGCGTTTATTGGTGGGCATTTCGCGACAAGAAATTTTCTTCACCAGTTCTGCTGCCATGGTTAGTTGCACTGCCGCCATTGCTATTACAGGCGTTGGCACAGCGCAGATTTGCAGATGCATTGTCTGCGCCATTGGCCGTGGTTGGCGCTGTCGGCTTTGTGTGGTTGTTGTCAAAAATAAAAATAGCTCGACCAGCAAAGATGGCGGCAGCAGCGGTGGTGTTGGTGCTTTCACTGCTGCCATCAATTTCGTCTTATACCGAAGGTTCAAGCGCACTGCCATACGATGAAGTTCAAGGCGCAGAGCATGATTTGTTCGAATGGATTGCTAAACAAGAATCACAGCCCCGCTCGGTGTTAGCTGCATGGGATTTTGGCCACACCATCGAGTGGGTAGCCAAACGCCCAAGCATCGCGACTAATTTTGGCTCATATATAGGCCGTGATAGCTTTGTAGATCCGGCTAAATTTTTCATGACTAATAACCACCAAGTCGCTGAGGATATCCTACTTAAACGCAAAGTGCAGTACATAGTCGTCACTTCGCGTTTGCCTGATTTGTTGGCTTCTCACGCGCAACGCGCCGAAGTCGACGTAAAAAATTATCGCACGATTGTTGATGGTAAAGAATTGCAGTTGTCGGCTATGTGGTTTCAAACTATGGCCGCCCAAATATTTAACTTTGGCGAGGTCGTTGGCTTTAATGGTCCAGCATCAAGCATTGATTTTTTGCGCTTGGTTTATATGTCTCCGGTGATTACTGTTGTCGGCGAACAGCTCGGCGGCAAAACAGCAGTGGGGCGTATATGGGAGTACGTGCCAGGCGCTGAAGTGCGGGGCGTCGCTCGACCGAATTCAGAAATTAAGGTCGTTGTTGATTTTAAATTCATGCATGAAGATAAGAAGTTAGTGTCAAGTAAATGGTCTGCACACGTAAACAGTGACGCCAACGGCGAATTTGCGGTGCGTGTCCCCTATTGCAGTGGGCGTAACGGCGAGGCGATTGTTACAAAAATGACATTTAGTGACGCAGACGGCGTCCATGTTTTTGAATTGAGTGAGGCGCAGGTTCTTAATGGCGAGACGGTGCGTATAAAATAGGTGCATGAGCGATTCTCCTAACGCACAATCAATCTCGCGCGCAGTAGTCCTTGGCGCGGGCACTATGGGTAACGGCATTGCACAGGTTTGCGCGCAGGCGGGCATGCAGGTGGTGTTGTTTGACATTAACGACGAGGCAGTTGCCGCTGGTTTGGCTAATGTCGAACGCATGTTGGCGAAGGCTGTCGAAAAGGGCAAAGCTAGTGCCGGAGATGTTGCCGCAGTTTTGTCGCGTTTAAGTACTTCAACGGATTTGGCGGCTAGTTGCGAAGGCGCGCAGTTAGTTGTTGAAGCGATTCCTGAAAAGTTAGAATTGAAACAATCGGTTATGGCGCAAGTCGAAAGCGCTGTTGCCGCTGATTGCTTGATTGCTAGCAATACTTCGTCGCTGTCGATTGGCAAAATAGCTGCGGGAATGAATTGCCCACAACGTTTTGTTGGCATGCACTTTTTTAATCCGGTGCCGCTAATGGCTTTGCTTGAAGTGGTTGTCGGAGAACAAACTAGTGATGCAAGTTGCGAATTAGCCGTCGAGTTGAGTAAGCGATTGGGTAAAGAGCCTATCGTGGTACAGGATGCCCCTGGGTTCGCGTCATCACGCTTGGGCGTATGTATTGGTCTTGAAGCAATGCGCATGGTTGAAGAGGATGTCGCCAGTGCAGCCGATATCGATAAGGCCATGGAGCTCGGATATCGGCATCCAATGGGGCCGTTGCGCTTGACAGATTTGGTTGGTTTAGATGTGCGTTTAGGCATCGCCGAATATCTTTACGAAAAACTTGGCGACCGCTTTGCTCCGCCGCAGTTGCTTCGCGATATGGTTGCGGCTGGCAAGCTTGGCAAAAAAAGTGGCGAGGGTTTTTATAAGTGGTAAGAGCTTCACTGCTGTTAGCTTTGGTGGCAGGATGTGCAACTCAGCCAAGTTTGAAACTAATGGACGGCACTTCACAATATAGTCTTAATGCCCAGCAATGGGATAACGGCCGATCTCACTCTTATACTTTACGTTATGTTTTCAGCCCAAGTGCTCAGCGAATAGAAACACGTTATGTTGGGCCATCCGAGAATATGGCTTTTTCTTCTACTCCGATTTATTCAACCGATGGCGAGTGGCAAACTCTCGAATGGCGGGTAGAGCGCTCTAGTTATGTGGTTTTGTTGGCGAAATGGCAGCTTGGCGCCAACAAAGAGCTGAAAGTGGGGTACGTAAGAACTGAGCCATTGGTCGAGATAAGAAGTTTGCTGCTTCGACCGTTCCAGATGGTGGCTGACCATCAGTGGCGCCCGTTGGTGAATGGTAAAGGTCAAGGTATTTGGCGAAACTAAGCGCTGTTGATGGGGTCATGTTTATTAGAATAGGAATGTATGAATAATCGCCTCACGACTTCAAATCTCGAGCCTCTTTCGCAACGCGAAAAGGTGTCTCATTTGTTTTCTCGATTAGCTTTTGGTGCAAGGCCCGGCGATGTCGATAAAGTACTAAAAACCGGCATTAATGCTTGGCTTGACGATCAGTTAGGTACTAAAGAGTCGGCGAACCCAGATTTGCGAGAGCGACTGTCCGAGTTTGATACCTTAGATTTAAGTGTTGCTGAATGTTCAGAGTATATTTTTACTATGCCAGGGCGCGATGCTACTGAAGAAGAGCGCAAGGCAGCACAAAGATTGCAAAGAATACCAATGCAAGAATTGATGCAAGCTGTTGCGTTACGCGCAGTGCTGTCAGAACGCCAGGCTAGTGAAGTTATGATCGATTTTTGGCGCAATCACTTCAATGTTAGTTTCACCAAGGGCCGTCAGATATTTTCACAGATTAATGATTACGAACGCGAGGTAATTCGCGGCAATGTCTGGAGCGACTTTCCTACGATGCTGAAAGAAGCTGCGACTCATCCTGCGATGCTTAATTACTTGGATAACCATTTGTCAAGGCGTCCACCTACTAAGCAAGAGCTTAAAGAAATTGAGCGACGCACTAAGCGCAAGACCGGCTCGAAGACTCAGGCGGCTGAGGCTGTTACTTTGGCCACGCAGCGGGGTTTGAATGAAAATTATGCGCGCGAATTGCTAGAGCTACACACTTTGGGTGTCGACAATTACTATACTCAAGACGATGTAGTCGCTGTGGCTAACGTGTTGACAGGCTGGACATTCGAAGGTGGCAGGAAAGGTAGCCATGAATACAAGTTTGACCCCCGCATGCATGCAGAGGGCGATTTCAGGGTATTGGGCAAACGGATCAAAGAAGATGAAGACGGTGACAACGGCCAAGGTCGAGAAATCCTTAATTTACTTGGCAGCCACAAAGGTACGGCAGAATTCATCGCGATGAAAATAGTGCGCTATTTGGTGTCGGATGTGCCCGACGAGGATTTGGTGAAAAGTGTGGCCAAGGTTTATCGCAAGACTGACGGTGACATGACCGCAATGGTGCATGCGGTGGTTGGCAGTGAGCAATTCTTTGCTCGCGAAAATTACCGTAATAAATTTAAAACACCTTACGAATTTATTGTCAGTGCTCTACGAACGACTTCGGCTGAGATTACTTCTTTGCGCGCCCTTGAAAACTACTTAAAAGACATGGGGCAACCAATCTATCACTGCGATGATCCAACTGGTTATTACGACATCGCTGAGGCGTGGCTTGATCCTGGGGTAATGGCCTTGCGTTGGCAATTCGCGACCGATTTAGTCGGTGGGAAAATTAAAGGAGTTAAAGTCTCGGATGCTTTCTACCAACAAGTTCCGACAGAGTCCTCACCTCGCTTGTGGCAACATCACCTTACCAAGATGGTGATTCCAGGTGGCGCGGGCGAACGCACTCGAGCGGCATTAACTACTCTTACTACCGAGTATTTAGACAACACAAAGAACCCCGATTTTTACAAGGCAGCACCGATTCTAGTTGGTTTACTGTTAGGCTCTCCAGAATTTCAACAGCAATAATACGATGAAAGATAATAAACCATTTACAACTTCACGCCGGCGTTTTCTTCAAGGTGTAGGCGCGGCATCCGTAATTAGTCAAGCGCCTGCATTTGCTCGCACGGCACCATTGCTCCATACAGCTCCAGTGATAAAGAAAGCTGGCGGGCAAAAATCAGCAGTGTGCATCTTTTTGCGGGGTGCTGCTGATGGCCTAAACATGATTGTCCCTTATGGCGATTCTGCATACGAAGGTCATAGGCCAACGATGGCGATGAACTTAGACGACGGCCTAATTAAATTAGATTCGACATTTGCTTTGCATCCAGCTTTGGCTCCGCTCGAGACTTTATATAAGAGTAAGCGCTTAGCACCGATTGTTTGCGCTGGTTCAACTCATGGTACTCGTTCTCACTTCGATGCTCAAGACTGGATGGAGTTTGCTGCTCCAGGAAACCGTACCGTTCGTGAAGGATGGTTGAATCGTTTTTTGGTGAACACTAAAACAGATACATCTGCAACATTTCGGGCAATGGCTATTCAAGAATTATTGCCACGTTCCTTGCGCGGCGAATTTCCGGTTCTTGCTGTACCAGGCAATGCTACCAAGAATAAGTCCACGAAAAACCTTGACGCATTCGAACGCTTTTATGGCGACTCGGGGGGCATGCTTGAAGGCGGCGCAATGACTAATGGTGTACGCGAAGGTGATGCTGCCGGCGTAGTTGAATCAGGACGCATGACAATTGAAACCCTGCGCCGTTTTAAAGAAATCGTCGGTTCAAGTTCTAATACCAGGCGCGGTAGCGAGACAGTTTCTGGTTCAAGTTACCCGTCATCGCGATTTGCAACCGGATTGCAGCAAATTGCTAAAGTCCTCAAAGCAGGCGAGGGCCTTGAAGTGGCAGGCATCGACTACAACGGTTGGGATGATCACACCGGCGAGGGTGGTGTCGAAGGCAAAATGGCGACTCGCATGACTGACTTCGCTCAGTCGCTTGCCGCATTCTGCGCAGACCTTGGCCCTGATTTAGATAACACCACCATTATGGTGATGACCGAATTTGGTCGCACAGTTAGAGAAAATGGTAACAACGGAACTGACCACGGCCACGCTTCGGTCATGTTTGTCATCGGCGGCGATGTAAAGGGTGGCGCCATTCATGGCGACTGGACTGGATTGGCCGATAAAGATTTGTACCAAGGAAGGGATGTGGCCGTAACTACTGATTTCAGGAATGTGTATCACACAGTTCTCAAAAATCATTTCGACTACAAAACGCCGCAAGAGTTTTTCCCTGACTTCAGGCCAAGTGAGATAAGGTCGCTTTACTAACTAGCCGAGTACTTTTCTAGTGCTACAACTTCGCAAGAAGCAGTGGCATCATATAGTAGTGCCTGCAGGGTAGTTCCGTCTCTTGCGAAGTTGCGCTTTAGATAAGCAAACGCGAGAGGCTTGTCTAACTTTGGAGAGAAAATCCATGAGCTAACATGGCCGACATCTTCGCCATTGCTATTTTTCAGTGTTGCGCCTGTCATAAATTCTGGCTTACCTTTAAAGTGCAGCTGGCAAAGTTGTTGCGGGGCTTCACCATAGGTGTTAATGCGCGCCACAACTTCTTGGCCAGCATAACAACCTTTGGTTAAAGAAGCGCGTCGCCACTCATTAGTGCCAGGTAAAGTGTAATCACTATTGAAGTCGCTTCCCCAAATAGGAAACCCGCCTTCAACACGCAGGATGTCTTGCGCAACCCAGCCACCTAATTGGTGATCATTGTCAACCAACTGTTGTAAAACCGCTTTCCCATCATCGGGGTTTGTAATGATTTCATGACACTCAACCCCAGTGTCTGGACGAGTTACGAATACACCTTGATGCGCTACCTCGACCTGCTTGCCAAGAATGCGGATGCGCGCCACAGCTTGCTGTTCGAACTTAATGTCCTCGCCAAAGTGCATAAGCTCTAGCTGTTGCAAGAACGCTTCGCAACAGGCCATTGGCAAGTCGATTCCTAGATGCCATCCATTGCTGTCATCTGCAAAACGGTGAAGAATTAATTCGGCAATCCAGCGACCTTTTCCATTAAGCATTGCTGACAGTTGACATTCGCCAACGTTTAATTTGTTAAGGTCGCTTGAGAGTGTACGTTGGAAAAAATCACATACATCTGTGCCATGCACTTCAATCCACGCGCGGTGTCCGCCATCGCAAATCAAAGTAGCGTCACGCGCGGATTGATATTCGTCTCCGGCGGATTTAAAACGTAAAGGAACTTGCACTCCGTAAACGTCAATAAAGTCAGCGCCTTGTTGTCGAAAAATACTAGTTAATGGTGTCTCAGCAGAAAGCATCAGGGATTACCGGGAAAATTAACTTGTCACTAAGGTAGGGCGCAAAATGCACATTGATTTTAGATAGTGGGGCGAATCCTGCTAACTTTAACTCTTGTTGGATTTGACGCGGCGAAGGTAATTGAGGTAGCTCATCGTAGACACCAAGGTGGAAGCGCATCTTTCGCGAGAAAATGCGCACGGTATGCGAATGGCGGTAGTCGATAATCGCGCCGTATTTGCAAACCCGCCGCAGCTCCGTTAAGTATTTGACGCGCAAAGCCGGTGAATGCACAAGATGTAGCAAGCGAATACACATGCCAATGTCAAAAGTGTCATCAGCGAATGGAATCGTTGCCATATCAGCAGTCAAGTATTCGTGTTGCGGATGCTTAAGGCGGGCCTGCTCGAGCATTTCGTCAGAAAGGTCTGCACCGGTAGTTTTGCATCCGAATTGGTCTAACAAGTTTGAAAAGCGGCCGGTGCCACAAGGAATATCTAACACCGATTGAAACTGAATAGCATGATGTTTACTCAATAGTTTGAAAGCCTTAGTGATGGCACTAGCCTTACGTTTGTCGCGCTTGGCGCCCAACGAACCGCTCCAGCGTCGATCATATTCTAGAGCAACGTTTTTATCTCGATAAACTTCGAGTTTGGGAGGGCGGGTGTCGTCCACGGCTAAAGAATAGCATGGTTCGGGCATTAATAAAATGTGAACCGCGATTGCTGCTAACTCGTTAAACTATTTACATGATAGCTGCCTCGATTCTCGCTTTTGCCGCACAACAAACATTGTCGGTTGACGAGCTGTTGTCGCTGCCATGGGAGGGCAACCAGCAATTTATTTACCAGCAGGTGCTAGACGATTCAGTTAATCCAGAAATTCGGGCGCGACTTGCTGAGTACGCAATTGTTTTTGACGGACATGTCGCCATCGATGCTTTTGCTGAGTTGTTGTCGCCTGAAACTACTCCAACTTTATTGCACGCATTGTTGCGTGAGTGGCGAAGCTGTGTTCGAGCGGGCGATAAAGAATTATTGCTTGAGTTGGCTGCAACTACTCAGCCGCGCACTGCTTACTTGGCGTTGCGCAATTTGGCTAAGTTGTCAGAGACCGCGCGAGACTATATTCCATTGATAGAGCTTGCTGTGCAGCGAGACATTGAATTGGCGCAGCGATTGCTTACCTATTTGCCACACATTAAAGACGACGGCACCTTTAGAGATTATTTGACAGCACAATTGTCGTCGGCTAATTTCGCTTATCGCGGAGCGATGTTAAATAAGGTGGCTGAGTACCACACCGCCGATTCTTTTCTTGAGTTGTATACTCGGCGGGTTAGCGAGTCAGATATTCGCCGGCAAGCCGAGTGGATGCCATCCATAGCTCGGATGTCGAGTGCCGCCTGTAACCTAGTTGCTACTCAATGGTTTTGGGACGCTCAAGAACCGATGTTGTTCCAAACTGTTGCTGCGGTGGCTAAAGCTCTTGAGTCTTGCGACATGATTGACAGCAATGAAGATATGTATATGCGTCACTCGCTTCTTAGTTATGAACAGTCATGTGGGTTGTTGATGGCGCGAGTAGCTAGTTCTGAAGCCGCGGCTGATTTTGCAGTTGAGCATTTTGATGACTTTCCGCGTGCCTGGCAAAAAATTATTTTAGACAAGCTGACACTGAACCCTACTCTCAGAAGTATTCGGCTGTCCAACACCGTCGCGCGTTCGTTGCGTTACAGCGAGGGCGTGCGTGCTGCAGCTGTTAGGTCGCGCACTCTTCAGCATGGCGATGATGTAATCTCAGTCGAACTAACGCAACTATTGAACGACGAATGGAGTAGCTACGAACTTGCTGAAGCATTGATAGAGTTTGCAATTACCAAACACGTTAATTCGCCGCATGAAATAGTTGCTTTGATTGATGGGCAAGTAGCCCTTTCTAGTATGCGGCAAGATTTGCTGCGGGCACTTTACCGCTACTGCGCCGAGAGTAATGATAGCGAGGTTATTAGCTTTATAGCCGAGCGCTGGCCAATAGAGTTACGCCGCGTTCAACAGCAGAATCCTGACTTGATCAATATGGCATCATTGGCATCGGTTTCACGAGTTGACGGCAACTTCAACGAGATATTAAGTAGTTTGGTTTGTCATTCATCCACCAACGACACGCAATTAATGTTGTCGCTACCAGAGGCTGCGGTTGACGAAAATGGGGCTGTATTATTAATTTTTGCGGCTGCAAGATTGCGCAAAGGAAATCCTCAGCTAGCGAATAAATTCTTGACAGCTGCTTTATCAAGTCTTGGTAAAGACAACATCTCGTGGCAAGTTATTGCATGCTCACTGGGCTCACAGTTAGAGCAGGCGTCTCTTGCTTTGCCATATCTTGAACAACTTTTAGGAATGCCTGCGGCGATAAGCTTGTACGAGTTCGCCATCCGAGAAACTTTTGCGCCAGAGGCAGCCGGATGGCATGAGATTGATTTAGGTATTGCGCACCGCGAATTATTTGCTCGCGCAGCAAAGTTAGAACGACCTCAATTGTGCCGCGAACTGCTGACAGGGCAGATTGAATCTGAACTTTTATTGCGCGCATCTGAAATGTGTAGTACATATCAGTTTCCACGGCGGCAAGATGTTTTAACATTGTCAGTTGCACTAGCTCAACACGCTGTCGACTTGTCACCTTACTCTACTGAAGCGCACCAACAATTGGTTTACTGCAATCGCATTGCGCAGGTAGATGACATCCAAAACGAAATCGCTATACAGCGCCTTGAGCGTTTGCAGACCAATCGATAACAGAACATGAAATACATTCTTACAACACTAATTTTATTGACAACGAGCATCGAGATGGCGTCCGCAGCGCAAAGCCAGGAAGAGTTGGTAGCGGCTTTTGCTGAGCAGGGCGTGAACGTAGATGTGGCGCAGTCTCAGATAATGATACAAACTAAAATTTGTCAATTGCGCGAGCCACTTGAATATCTTTTGGTGTTACAGCCACAGGGCAAAGACCACGAGTCGTTGTTGTACACTCAAGACATTAACGCCGAGGCTCTCAATGCCGCGATGCTGATGGTTGGCGCCGAAAAAGGGGAAAATGGCAAAATGATACCAGTGTCTCCGCCGCCGACTGATGAAGAGATACAGGAGGGCGCGCGTACTCATTATTATGCGCCTCCAACCGGAAATGGTTTTATTTTGTGGGCCGAATGGGACGTAGTTGCCGAAGATGGCAATGTCGAGCATTACAAATACCGCGTCGAAGACTTGGTGTTAAATGTTCGAGAAGAGCGGACTTACCAAAGAGGCGAATGGGTTTATTTGGGGTCACGATTTATTCGTCCTCATAAAGACGCTAAAGAATTTTTCGCGGCGCAAGGTGAAGGCAATTTGATTTCACTTGTATTGTTTAGTCCAGCTAACCATTTGCTCGGAGGCACTGACCCACGCGGATCTAGTCAGTCAATTTGGTATCCAAACGTGTTTATGTTGCCGCCAATTGATTACCCGGTTACCTTAACTTTTGAGTTGGTTAAACATCCGAAACCACAATGAATCGTTTAGCGAAGTCGTTGCTGATTCGATACCGAGTTCAGCGTAGCGTGTTAGCTGTGCAGGCAGCGGCGTGCGTTGCAGCGACTTGCTACTGGGCAGCTTTAGTAGACGATGTTAATGCTGGCGCAACAGCAGGACTTGCATTTGCAGTGACTCTAGCGGCAGCATGGAGTATCGCCAAACCTTTTGGTGACGTTGCAGCGCATATCGAGCGCTCAAGCGATCCGCAGGCAATAGCACGCACTTGCTTAAGTCAGCGAGTTGGTGGCGACTTGCTAGAGAAGTTAAGCGAGGGTGGCAGTAAATTAAAAATAAAATTTAAGTCAGTGCCACAGTTGAGTGGGGTAGTCGTGGCTTGCTTGTGTTTGGCGGCGGCGTTGCAGTGGCAGGTCTATTCGCCTCAACATCTGAGTGTCGCTCAGCAAGCTTTACTAGCGGCAGATTTGTCCTCTATCTCAACTGACGGTAAACCGCTTTCAACACGACCAGTAACAGAAAATAAAGAAATGCGGCCGACAGCAGAAAAAATTGCTAACCAATTGGCCGCCGATGCGCGACAATACCCACGCTTAGATTCGCAGCATCCGTCCTCAAATATTATTGTTGGCGGTGCAGCTTTTGGCGATGAAGTTTTCGTATTGCAACGATACCAAAAATTGAAAAACAAATAATGAGTCCTGACATTAATCGAACCGGCCTGTTTCTCGTCGGAGTGCGTGGAGCCATCGGTACTACCGTTGTCCACGGTATCGAAGCAATACGTGGCGGGATGCCTAAAGTAGGACTTGTGACCGAAATTGAAGGTCTTAAAGATTGTGAGTGGGCCAGCGTCGAGTCTTTTGCCGTCACCGGCTGGGACGTCTGCGGCAACGCTCACGATTCTGCTGAAAATTTAGTTCGCACTAGGGTATTGCCGAGTGACATTGTTGACATGTCTGGGGGCGTTAGAGATCGCTTAGAAATGTCGATATCCGCCGGCATCCCTGAACCTGAAGACGAAGGTGTAGTTGATAATAAATCATCTGACATGTTGGCTTTGCCTTTGACAGAGGTGCTCGAACAGCTGCGGCAAGACATTCGTAATTGGAAGAGTAGCGAGCGCTTGCGCCGTGGTGCTGTAGTGTATTTAGCGTCTGCCGAGCGCGAGCGCGAGATGCTTGCAGGAGGATGGTACGACTCCGATGCCGACCCATTAGAGTTGCTTAAGACTGCCCCACGTAATTTGTCGCGTTCGGTGCTGTATGCTCTCGCTGCAATTTGTGAAGGCGTGCCGTTTATTAACTTCACACCTGCGCCCGGGGCAGCGCTGCCTGCCGTTGCTGGATTTGCTCGACGCGAAAAAATTCCGGTTCTAGGCAATGATGGTAAGACTGGCGAAACATTGATGAAGACGGCTTTAGCCCCGATGTTCCGCGACCGTAACTTAAACGTTATGGCCTGGGAGGGCTACAACATGCTCGGTAATAAAGACGGCGCTGCCCTCGAAGATCCGCAGCGTGCCAAAGCTAAGCTGCAAAACAAAGATGTGGTGTTGCCAAGTATTTTGCCGAATAACCCATTCATGCATAGCGGTGTCTCTATTGACTTTGTGCCGAGCTTGCACGACTGGAAAACAGCGATGGATTACGTCCACTTCGAAGGTTTCCTTGGTGCGCAGATGTCTTTGCAGTTTACGTGGCACGGGTCCGATTCGGCATTGGCTGCACCACTAGTTCTTGATTTGGTGCGAATTGCTTTGCGCGCCCAAGACCTAGAAGAAGGAGGACCTGTTCATGCTGCCGCTGCATTCTTCAAAAACCCTCTTGAAATGGAAGAGCATGATTTTCATCGTCAGATGACGATCTTCCGCGATTGGGCACTTCGCGACTAATGAAACTTAGTGAATTAGACTTTGAGCTGCCCGAAGAATTAATTGCCCGCTATCCGGCAGCCGAGCGCTCTCATTCGCGGCTGCTTGTTGCGACAGCCGGAGCAGGGACTTATTTGAATTCGCAATTTTCCGAATTGAAAAATTATTTTGCGCCGCATGATTTGTTGGTGCTAAATGACACTAAAGTAGTGCCTGCTTTGCTGCAAATGCATAAGCAAACTGGAGGGAAAATCGAAGTGCTTTTTTTGCGTGCCGAAGGGCAAACTGCGCGCTGCATGTTGTCGGGCTCTCGTATTAGAGTCGGAACAGATTTGTTTAGCAGTGATAATCAGGGCAAGGTCACTTTGGCTAAAAAGTTAGATCGTGGCGAATGGTTAGTAGAATTGGCGAGTGGCGAGTGGCTTGATTTCTTAAAGCAACACGGATGCCCGCCTTTGCCGCCATATATTCGAAGAATGCGTGAATTGGATAATGACGATGACATCCAAGGCAGTGATTTTGAACGCTACCAAACGGTGTGGGCAAAAAATGATGGCTCGGTTGCCGCACCAACAGCAAGTCTGCATTTTGATGATGACATCTTGCAAGGATTGCTTGATGCGCAAATCGACATCGCCTATTTGAGTTTGCACGTAGGGCAAGGCACCTTTTTGCCAGTAAGCTGCGAAGATGTTGAACAGCACCCAATACATAGCGAAGAATTCGTTGTTAATGACACGCTCGCTGCACAAATAGAAAAAGTTAAAGCTAGCGGCGGACGAATAATTGCTGGAGGCACCACAGTTTGCCGTGCATTAGAGGCATGGGCAGTCGGGCACCGTGGAGAAACAGATTTGATGATTTTGCCCGGCCATGACTTTAAAGTTGTAGATGCATTGCTTACAAATTTTCACACACCGCGCTCGACTTTGCTCGCTTTAGTTGCTGCTGTCGCTGAAAGTCATGGCGCAAAACACGGCTTAAGTTTTGTAAAAGAAATATACGCCTCTGCCATCGCTAACAACTATCGGTTTTATAGTTATGGCGACGCGTCTTTGTGGATGCCTTTGCCTTAAGAGAGCTTTTGGCGCAAAATTCGACGGCAAAAGCTAGCGGCAAGTAAGTTAAAGACGACAAGGCCTCCAAGAAAATGCCAAGCACTAAGGGCGCCGAAAGCACTGTTATAAATGGTGCTCGACATAGACCAGTCAGCTGTTGTATAAATCAAACGCAATGGCTCTATAGCCATTGTTACAGGGTTGAACAATACAGCATTGCTTAACCATGAAGGCAGTTGGTCGAGCGAGTTAAACGCGCTAGAAAGGAAAATCATCGGCAGAGTAATAATCATGATCACAGCCAACATTTCGAAGTGTCGCTTAAACATGAACGCTAAGCCTAGACTTAAAGAAGTGAAGCCGAGAATGACTAAACATAAAACCAAGAGTCCTAACAAAACTCCGGAGCAGCCGCCGGCGAAGCTCACGCCTAAGGCCGCAGTAGCAGCAACGATAACTAGACATTGCAGGAGGGTCATAACGGCAATGTGAATGGCGCTTGCTAACACAATGCTGAAGCGGTCTGCCAAGGGCGCAGAACGAATGCGGTCAAGGAAACCAAGCTCGCGATCAAACAGGACAGGGACGCCGGCGTTCAAAGAAGCATTAAAGGCCGTGAATAGTAATGCTCCGGGAGTAACAAAAGACAAGTAGTCGCCTTGCAGCACACTTGCCATAGAGTCTTTGAATACGATAACAAACAAAGTCATCCAGATTATTGGCTGCATCAATCCGCTGATGACAACAATAGGGCGGCGTTTGCTATGAATGAACCACCGCCAAGTTTGAGCGCGCGTCTCTTGCCAAAAGTTTGAGCTCATTGTGCTACCTCGCAAGTGGCAGCCAAGTAAGCATCAGCCAAAGAAGGGCGGCGGATGGAAAGTGAGTGAATCTGCAATCCTTGGGCGCTTGCTTGTTGGGCTAAGTAATCACCCCAATCACCGCCACCAGGGGCCTTTACGCCATGCGGCAACGCCTTTGCATATTCAGCAAGCTGCGGATTTTCTGGCATCAGTGTTCCGGGGACTTCGGCGAATAACCCGGATAGCTTTTTACGGTCACCATCTTGTTGATGTGCGCTAAGTGAAACGCTGACAATCCATTCGCCTAGGTTGTTACACAATGCAAGGGGTGAATCGAACCCGCATAGTTGACCATTAGAAATTAAAACGGCCTTGTCTGAAAGCACTTCTGCTTCTTCGAAGTCGTGTGTCGCAAGCAATATTGCCGCGCCTTCATTTTTTAATTCGAGCAGTAGTTTCCATAGGTCGCGTCGCGATTCGTAGTCGAGCCCCGATGATGGTTCGTCAAGTATCAACAATGCCGGGCTATGCATCAATGATGCGGCTAGGTCTAAGCGACGCTTCATGCCACCGGAATAAGTTTCAATCGCCCTGTGAGCGGCATCGGTTAAATTAAATCGTTGTAGCAGCTCATCAACACGCGGCACAATTTCGGATTTCTTTAAATGAACTAAGCCGGCTTGAAAACGCAGAAACTCGTGCCCTGTTAAAACTTTATCAAGCGCAGAATCTTGGCCAGCATATCCAAATTGTTGACGGGCTTGGCTTGGATGCTTGGCCACATCGTATTCGTTGACCTCGATGGTTCCGTTGTCGAGAGTATCTAAAGTGCTGATGCTGCGAATTAATGTTGACTTGCCTGCTCCGTTTGGACCGAGCAGGGTGACGATTTGCGAGGCTTCGATGTCGAAGGATACGTCGCAGAGTGCCTGCACCTCAGCATAGGCTTTGCGGGCGTGTTCGATGTTGAGGACAGCGGGCATTAGTAACGGTAGTCAAGTACGAGAAGGACAAACAGTAGCGGTAAGTATATTATAGAAGTGTAAAGCACGATGCGCGCGGTTTTGGCTTCGCGGTTGCGGCGAAACATCAAGGCCGTTGCTAAGTAAATAAGTGACAAACTTAGTGAACCGTAAAAGTACAAACCTTCGGTGAATTCAAACATGCTTGGCGCCATGCTCATCGGCACTAAAGCAAGTGCGTAATGGATAGACTGTCGCCCGGCAATTACTCCGGTTTTGTCAACGCCCGGCAACATTCGTAAGCCACCGTGTTCGTAGTCATCGCGGTACAGCCAAGCAATCGCAAAGAAGTGTGGCAGCTGCCATAAAAATAGAATCAAAAACAAAATTCCTGAGAATACGTCAAGGCCGTTACCTGCTGCAGCATAACCTACTAGTAGCGGAATCGCTCCTGGCACAGCTCCGATTAATGTGTTTAGCGGAGTTATGCGTTTCAAAGGCGTGTAGATAAAGTCGTAAAGAACGATCATAAACAACGCCAACCATGCAGTGAGCGGGTTTAAGAAAATGCCAAGCCAGGCACATCCGACGATAGCCAAAATCCATGAAACGACTATTGCGTCACGTTTTTTTACTCGCCCTGTAGGTAAGGGACGATTGCAGGTTCTCGGCATGCGCTTATCAATATCGATTTCAATAACCTGATTGATAATAGCGGCTGCGGTACTGGTCATGGTTAAGCCCATGACTACATGCAAAGCCATTATCCAATCCCATTGACCATGGTTGGCAACCCACATGCAAATCAATGCTGCTGTAGTTGCGAGGACCTGTATTCGCATTTTGCCTAAGGCAATCCAGTCTTGAGGGGTACCACTAAGCATTATAGAATGTCTATCCGGGCTCGAATTTCGTACCACACCGCTGTCATTTTTGCCAACACCAGTACGCCACAAAGCAGGTGGCTAGTAGCAATTAGCGCTTGCACTAAAAAGCGCGTATCTTCATCAGGCAAATATTTGACAAGAGGTCCAAGTAAAAACGCCCACGCAGCCACGCCAAGCGCAAGTTGAGTTCCGAGTAAGTGCGCTAAACCGCGAGCATGTTTGTGCAGCGGCTTATGTTCTTTGAGGCCTGTGCTAACCAAGTAGATAATAAAGAGGATGACAAGAGAAGTCGTTATTGCCAAAGTCAAGTGCCCATCAAAAGCACCTTGCTTGTGGCGTAAACTAGCAGCGCTAAATAAATTGGCAAACAGCAGCACCATTGCAAGATTCGTCCATCGGCGCAGCTGGGTAGCGGCTTTCTCCGAAATTGGTGCAAACTTATCATCCCAGCTCGGCGATGTTTTTAAACACAGTACGACAAGCAAGGCCACGACTAATTGTGCGCCAAGCGCATGCAGAATAGCAATTAAGTAATCGTTTTCAAGCACGCGACTCGCCCCCAGCAAGCCTTGGGCGATAACAATTATTAATGACCAGGTGGCAAGCTTACGCAAGTCGCTACTAACCACAGAGCGTTTCACCCAAGTGTATCCGGCCAAAATCAAAATAATCAATCCGGTGAGACTGGCAGCCTGGCGGTGAGTATGCTCAACAACCGAGCCCGCACCAAAAGACTCGGCAAGTTCATCGTAGAAGAAACTAAAAAGCGAACCACTATTAATGTTAGGCCAAGTTGGATAAGCCATGCCAACTTCGGCACTAGTAATCGTGCCGCCAATGCCACAAGTTAGAGCAATAGTCACAAACAGAGCAGCTAAGCTTAAATAGCGTAAAACAGTTGACGAATTATTCATCAGCCCCCATTAGTTTTGCCCAGGCGTCACCGCGCTCTATGACGTACAAAGCGTAATCTCTTACGTCAGCAAAGTCGTCATCGCTTAATGCAACAAAAGAGCTCATGGCTGTGGACGGAATCCCGTGACGTAAAACGGTCTCGACATCACGCACTGGTCCGACCAATAGATTTGTTGGCGGTGGATTTAATAAGGCTGCGGTTGGAGTGTGCGCTTGGCCATCAGAGCCATGACAGTGCAAACAATTGATGGCGTAAACTTGGCGTCCGTGCGTTAGGTTTGATTGTGATAGAGGTGAGCCGGACGGCACTTGAGGTTTGGTGAAGTATCCGTAATCGCCAATCAGCTTTTCGAATTGCATCGATTCGAATTCGGAACTTGCAGCGAAAATGGGCTCGCTGTCTGGAGCGGCAAACTCACCTTGAACGCTACGCCATAGTGCAATGCAGGCAACCATTATTGAAGCTATATATAAAAACTTTTCTCGCAAAGACATCCTATGCGTTGAGTGCGATGCTCGCTGAGTCGGTGAAAACATAGAGCGTTAAGTAGATGGTGACGCCGGTGACCGAAACGTAAATCCATGCCGGGAACAATCGCTTTGCCCACCTGCGGTGAAAGTCGCGGCAATCTTTTAGGCCAGCGTGGATAACAGCAATCGCCAAAAATGGGACTATGGCAGCCAGAATAGTATGGCTAGTAAGCAGTATTAAGTAGGGTAGTCGCCCCCATGCTGGGCCGGCGTAGGAAATCAATACATCAAATGTGATGTGATAGTAAAGGTAGCTGCACAAAAAAGCTACTGAGCACAAAAAAGCTGACATCATCATTGTTTTATGGGCAGCCTCGTTGCCGCGGCGAATGAAGTGCACGCCTACTACCAACAGTAAAGCTGACAGAGTGTTGAGGCAGCAGTTAAGCAGTGGGTAGAAGGTTGGGTCTTCAGGCATCTTTGCTATAGAATAACTATCTCGGTCAGAATAAGCTTGTACTAATCTCATGCCACAATTACTTTTGATAGCCGCCGCTGGCGCACTTGGTACCCTACTGCGGTACGCCATTTCGCAAGGTACTCGCTCATGGAATCTCGCTGGTTTTGCCTGGGGTACATTGCTTGCCAATGCACTTGGGTGTCTTTTAATCGGTGTTATTCTCGGAATTGGAAAAGAACGCGAAATCCTTAGTCCTGGAGTTATGCGTGCGGTCACAGTTGGTTTCCTTGGTGCTCTAACAACCTTCTCAACCTTCACTGCAGATACTACTTTGCTGTGGCGTGCCGACCAAATGATGGCTGCACTTGGGTACGCAGTTGCCAATCTGGTAGCAGGTTTTGCCTTGTTTTATCTCGGTGGCTTGATTGGTCGCACGATTTAGCCGCGCAGTGGCTTTTGCCCAGACTTTTTACGTCGTTCGTTTAATTCGTGCAAAGCATGGTGGTCACTAGCCAAAAATTTAATAAGCTGACTATTTGACACTCGAAATGCGGTAGCGGTCAAAGCAATATCGTCTTGATCGACGTGTAGGCGGTCAAGCACCTCAGCCAGCAAGGCAGGGAAGTCGTCATGATCGATGCTGACCTTGATTTTTTTGCTCTTAACGCGCCTCATCCAGGCCTCTGAAGGCTGGTAGCCACTAGCAGGGCATAAATCTTCATCGCTTATTTCACTGCGGTGGTGGAGAGCGAGCTTGTGTCGTAGCCGATACAAGGCCATTTTCTTGTTTTCCAGCTGAGAACGCCTTTCTGTGCCCATAGCTGACACATTAGTCGGTAAATGAGTCACTCTGATCGCGGTTGCGACGCGATTGCGATGCTGCCCGCCAGGTCCAGTAGAGCGGGTGGCTTCGTATTTAACCTCAAGCTCGAGGTTTTTGAGTGATTTTTGCGCAGGGTGCATGTTTTAGGGGATATTATTTAAGCATAATTATAAATTTGCCGTAAAGTAGTAGTGCCCCTTTAGAGCATAAACCCATAATCATCGATGATAAGCAACATACTAATAAGCGCTATTTTTAGTGCGCAATCGCCTGTGTTTACACAGAGCGAAGAATTTTACTACACAGACCTTGGTTTTGACCGGGCTGTTTTTCAGATTGACGGCCTAAATTCGCAGCAGGCAGAAGCCGTCCGCATTAATGATGACCTCATTTCTAAGCAGGGTGTGATTCCTGTTCCGACTGCTGGTTATGTGTTTTACTCACGCGTGATTGTTGAGGCTGAGTCTGCGCAACAGGTGCAGAACTTTGCTGACTACATCGCCGAATCATTTGTTTCTGAACTTGAAGGCGCCCCTGGCTTCTTCTTGGTACATACCAACACAGTTGCTCAGGCTCTTGAGATGGCTGTCGGTCTCGACGCTTACTTTGGCGACGAGCATGTTTATCTTGATGCACAGCGCCCGCTTGCCGAGCGCGCTTTGCCGAGTGACCCTAGTTTTGGTTTGCAATGGCACTTAGTGAATACTCTTTCGTCAACTTACGATGTAAACATCGAAGGCGCCTGGAACAACGGCTATACCGGAACAGGTCAATGTGTCGGTATTATCGATGGCGGTGTGCAAACTAACCACCCCGACTTGCAAGCAAACCGTAACTCAGCTGCTTCTTCAACGAGTAGCAGTTCATCACACGGCACATCGTGTGCAGGCGTTTCTTCAGCGGTTGCAAATAACGGTCGCGGTGGCGTAGGTGCTGCTTACGATTCGCAATGGGCTGGCTTGCTGTACGGTTCATCATCTACAACATCAAATTCTTTTGGTTACCGTAACGACATTAACACAATTAAGTCGAATTCATGGGGGCCATATGACGACGGCACTATTTCTTATATGTCATCATCCGAGCGCTCTGCTTTGACTACCGCCGTTAATAGCGGACGTGGAGGACTTGGTGAAATATTCACTTGGGCAGCCGGTAACGGTGGCACTGGTGATCGCGTTGAATACGACCCGTACGCTTCTAGTCGTTTTACAATTGCCGTTGGCGCGATTGGCGATAACGACACTCGTTCGTGGTACAACGAGCAAGGCTCATCCATGTTGGTAGTCGCGCAGTCCGATGGCAATAGCCGCGGAATTTACACTACGACAAATGGATCTGGTTACACATCAAGCTTCGGAGGAACATCTTCAGCATGCCCTCTAGGTGCCGGTGTCGCTGCTCTTATTCTTGACGCCAATCCAGCACTGACTTGGCGCGATGTCCAGGCCGTTATGATTGAGTCTGCACGACTTAACAATCCGGGTAATCCAAACTGGACGACATCTGTAGCGGGTTACGACCTAAACGTTAACTATGGCTATGGCGCCCTTGATGCCACTGCTGCAACAACTCTTGCTTCTACATGGATAAACTTACCTCCAGAAACTAGCTCAACAAGTGGTCAAGTTAATGTAAACAGTTCAGTGCCTGACAACGACACTACTGGCCTAACTCGTGTAGGCAATATCCCTGTTGACTTTATCGTTGAATCAGTCGAAGTTAAATTAAATGTAAGCCACAACAACGTTGGAGATCTTTACATTAAACTAACTTCGCCATCTGGGCAAAACTCGGTGCTTGCTAAGGACCGTAACGACAGTACTAACAACTACAACAATTTCATTTTCACATCGAACCGCCACTTCGGCGAATCTTCGATGGGCGATTGGATATTGTCTGTCAGCGACCGCGATGCAGGTACTACGGGCACATGGTCGAACTTCACTCTCACTGTTTATGGTCACGATTCGGCTGGAGCCGGCATGACTCTAAGCACTAGTGGTCTGTACGGTGGCGCCACGTCTCTTGTTGATGTCAGCAATGGTTCAGCTAATACCACTACTTGGCTGGCATATTCGATTGTTGGCTTAGGTAGCTACACCATTCCTGCCCTCGGCGTGACCCTTGGCATCGCTTCACCGGCTCGTGCTGCTTCGCCACAAAACACTAATAGTTCTGGTGGCGTTTCATTTGTTCTTAACATCCCTGGCTCAGCCAGTGGACGTAGCGTTTGGTTGCAGGGATTACAGTCAGGATTGGTTACAAACGTGCTGCCACTTGTAGTGCAATAATCTTTCTCCAATAATACACGATTCCCCCAGATTTTTAGGATATCCTTTTGTGCGGGATACTATAGAAATCCTTTTCGTTTAACTTGTTCTCAATCTTACTTGCACTGTGCGCCCAATCAGGGCATACGGTAGGCTCCGATGAGTCTGCCTTCGTGGTGTACTCACACAATTTGCCGCTGAATATTATTGTAGACAACTCGTTTACCTTGTCCGAAGATTGGTACGCAGTGCAAGTTCCAACAGGTATCCCCAAGAGCGTCTTTCGCTTGTTGCTACTTTCTTGTCCGAGCATTCTCGAAGTCGTCGACGCAGCTGCTGGCGAATTTGCCACGCGCTCATTAACTAACGATACTTACATTGATGATCAATGGCACCTCTCAAATACTGC
>Ga0233427_10001177_pt1 | contig 29366 bp, 35 predicted proteins | sample SI_118_April2016_5_FD_179885 | JGI IMG/M metagenome (GOLD analysis project Ga0233427, IMG submission 179885) | Seawater microbial communities from Saanich Inlet, British Columbia, Canada - SI_118_April2016_100_MG | ecosystem: Environmental > Aquatic > Marine > Inlet | place: Canada: British...
CACCAGTAGCTTATGGTTTACTTGAAGAAGAATATAGAGAAGATCTTACAGTTGAAGAAGCAAAAAAAATAGCTCTACGAGCTGTCAAAGCAGCAATAGTTAGAAACATTGGTACCGGCGATGGAATTAACATCGCAATTATGGATAAAGACGGATTCCGTCTTTTGACTGATGAACAAAAGAAAGCAGTCATCGAACTTTAGTGATTTAATGCAACGAAAACAACAACAAAAAGAATTACCTCCTAGTAGCCAGAATATAATGGCAACCATACTGCAAAGTATACCAAAAGAAGCAAGCATTACAAAAATAGAATATGAAGGACCACGAATTGCACTTTACACAAATACACCGCGATTTTTATTGGAACACAACGACATTATTTCAAATCTTGTAAATATAATTAAAAAAAGAATTGTAATTAGAACAGATGAGTCAATTAGAAAACCAGAAGCTGAGGCTAGAAAAATTCTTGCAGAATGTGTTCCAAAAGAAGCAAATCTACAGGGAACAATTTTTGATACTACTACTGGTGAAGTATCAGTTGAAGCAAAAAGACCTTGGTTATTACAAAGAAATGCAAAAGAATTCAATCATGCTGAAGTAACTGAAAAAATAGGTTGGAGATTACGCATTAGAAAAGCTACAACTATTCCTTCACGTACAATTCAAACAATTAATGCAACTCTAAAACAAGCCTCTTCTGAAAGAGCTAAACAACTCAAACAAGTTGGGGATGAAATTTTTCGCCCTCGTTTATCTCAAAGAACTGAAGTTTCTCTTCATACTCTTGGTGGATTTGGACAAGTTGGAAGATCTTCAATGTTATTATCCACTCCTGAAAGTAAGATCTTAATTGATTGTGGAATTAATCCTGGTGCACGTTCTCCAATGGATGCATTTCCAAGATTAGATTCTCTTGATATAACATTAGATGATCTTGATGCAATTGTAATTGGACATGCACATTTGGATCATACTGGATTTTTACCAACTTTAGCAAAATATGGGTACAAAGGTCCAATTTATTGTACTGAACCTACACTACCAATGATGAATCTAATTCAATTAGATGCAATCAAAGTAGCTGCAGCACAAGGAAGAACCCCAATTTACTCTGAACGAGATGTTAAACAAATTATGAGACAAACAATTACTTTACCTTATGGAACTGTAACTGATATTTCTCCTGACATTAAATTAGTACTTGCAAATGCTGGTCATATTTTAGGTTCTGCTTTATGTCATTTTCATATTGGAAATGGAGATCATAACTTTGTATATTCAGGTGATATTAAATTTGGAAAAAGTATTTTGTTTGAAGCTGCTAGTTGGAATTTCCCTAGAGTAGAAACATTATTGATTGAAAGTACCTATGGACTCAAAGAAGACATACAACCAACTAGACAAGAAGTAGAATCTGCTTTCATTAATGCAGTAAACAATACGTTAGCAGATGGAGGAAAAGTATTGATCCCTATTCCTGCAGTTGGTCGTGCACAAGAAATTATGATGGTAATTGATCATTACATGAAGTCAGGAGAAATGGTTGAATCCCCAGTATTTACAGAAGGAATGATCTCTGAGGCATCAGCTATACATGAATCATATCCTGAATATCTTGCAAGAGAACTAAAACAAAAAATCTTGGAGACTGACGATAATCCATTTGATTCTGAATATTTCACTAATATTGAACATGCAGATGCTAGAGAAGAACCAATGAGAGAAGACTCTCCTTGTATTATCTTGGCGACATCTGGAATGTTAGAAGGAGGCCCTGTCTTAGAATACTTCAAAAATATTGCACCTGATAAAAAGAACAAAGTTTTGTTTGTCTCATATCAGGTAAATGGAACTTTGGGTAGAAGAGTTCTTGATGGTTCTAAACAAGCAACTATGTTAGGTAAAGAAGGTAAAGTGGAAGTTGTAACGATCAATTGTAGTGTTGAAAAACTAGATGGATTCAGTGGACACAGTGATTATAACCAATTAATGTCATTTGTACAAAGATTACGACCAAAACTTAGAAGAGTTTTAGTTAATCACGGTGAACGATCAAAATCAGAAAACCTTGCAATGAACATTAGACGAATGTATAGAGTACCTGCACATTATCCTCAAGTTCAAGAAGCAATAAAATTATTTTAGATCGTATTCTGGTTTCCAGATTTTAATACTTGATGGAGCAACAATAATTCTTTCTTCTCCCAATCTTGCAATATCTGCACCAGAACTTTTTGCAATAGAATACAATTCCTCTACCACTTTACGTAATTGTTCAACATCTTTTTGTGCTAATGGTGTCACTCTTAAAATTAGAATCATACCTTTTTTGATATCTTCTTGAATAGAATGAACATCACTGATGTCTCTAATTGTAATGGCTTTCAGATATGTCGGAGTTTCTTGTTTTTGCATCCTTGTTGAAAATGAGATCTACTCCTTCAAAAACTCTTCTTTAGTTTTAACTAATTTTTCAGAAATTTCACGCCTACATTCTAAATTTGATGTAAGATTCTTCTTCTGCTCTGTCTGTTTTAATTTCTTCAGACAAACTATCTTTCTTCACTGTAACTATTCCTTGTTGTCCTTTTGCAGCATCTGAATATCTAAGCGTAATTGATGATGCAAATTTTACATGATCTTTTGCATTCTTCCCACGTAAAATTGAAACTGGTCCTAGATCATCTCTAGCCTCAAGTAAAATATCACCAGGTAATGCTAATGCTTTGATCATTTCATTTTCATCTTGGTTTCTTCCTACAACAAATTTTGTTTCTTCATCTAATCTAAAGTGCCTTCCAATTTTTAATAAATCAATTTCGTTAATTGTAGGAGTTTCAATATGATCAAACAAATCTTTAGCTTTAATTCCAAATTGTGGTTCTGTTAACAAACAACCTCCACCTGCATTTGGTGGATTTTCAATTCCATACTCTTTAGCCATTTTCATCTGAATTTTTCTTTGTCTTCCTCTAATCATTCCAAGATTTTCTCTTTTGATCAGTCCATCTTTTTCAGCATCTGTTGGTGGAAGTAATCCTGCTGACAATGGTCTTACAATTTTTCCCTTCAAATTAGATTCATTTTCTATCATGTGTAATGATGGTGCATGTTGACTCATTGGTCGTTGCCCTAACACTTCACCTGAAATAATAAATTCTGCTCCAATTTCTTCCATGTGTTTTTTTGCAGCATCAAACATCATTGTTCTACAATCAACACACGGATTAAATCCAGCACCAATTCCATGTTTAGGATGTTTTAACATCTCAATGTATTCATCACCGAGATAAACCGTTTTTAAATTCACATTAAGATCATCTGCTCTTTCTCTAATTTCAAATCCACATCCTCGTCCACAATCAAAATCACAAAATGGAGTTTTAATTGCAACAGCTGAAACATCAAAACCTTGTTTTTGCATCATTCTTACTGCAAGTTGACTATCTAATCCACCTGAAAGTAATGCAACTACTTTTTTCTTCTCTTTCTCTTCAGCCAATGCGATCTGGCACAATTTTCCATATACAAACTTTACATCATACATAAATTGAGAAACAGAGATTTTGTAAATGTGAAACAACGTCGAAAAAATCTCCTTAAACATGCTCAAAAGATCGGATGTGATACTCTAGTTGCATTTGAGCCTGAAAATTTGTTTTACATGACTGGTTTTTGGGGTGAAGCAATAGGATTACTTGAAAAAAATGGAAAAACCACCGTTATTGCTCCTGAACTTGAAGTTGGAAGAGCAAGAGATGAATCTGTAGATTGTAGTGTCATTACTGCAGAACGAGGAACAGGTTTAATTTCTTCACTAATAGGAAAAATTAAGAAAAATCAAGTTTGTACTGACTGTCAAAATTATTCTATAATGATGGCTCTAAAAAAATCAGTTCCGAAAATAAAATCATCAACAGAGCCGTTTTACAATTCTAGAATGATAAAAGATGAAAAAGAAATCAAAATTATCAAAAAAGCTTCTAAAATTATAGATGAAATGTTTGAACTATGCGTAAAAAAAATAAAAGTTGGTCAAAAAGAATCTGAATTACAAACAATTTTGATGAAATATGCATTAGAACAAGAAATGTTTGATACAGGATACAAATCTACACTTAATCCTTTAATTATTGCAGGAGGTCCTAATGGAGCTCTACCACATGCTCAAGTTTCACAAAGGAAATTCAAAAAAGGTGATCTTGTTGTAACTGATCTTACATTAAGATACAAAGGATATGTTTCAGATTCAACTAGAACATTTGCACTAGGAAAAATTTCCACTCAAGCAAATGAAGCATACGATGTTGTTAAAGAATCACAAAAACTTGGATTAAAAGCTGTAAAACAAAATGTAATTTGTAAAGATGTAGATTTAGCATGTAGAAAATACATTGATGAGAAAAATTTTGGTAAATATTTTATTCATTCTACTGGCCATGGAATTGGTTTAGAAGTACATGAACTTCCAAACATTTCAATTAAAAGTAATATACAATTAAAAGAAAATATGGCAATTACTGTAGAACCTGGAATCTATATTGAAAATAAATTTGGAATTAGAATTGAAGATTCACTAATTGTAAAAGATAGAGCAATTATAATGCATAAATTTACAAAAGATCTACTCACAATTTGAGCCTAGTCGTAAAACTTTACTTTATCAATTAGATATTTAGATTCAGGATTATTTGATGTAATATCTCCTGATTCAGAATTTACATTCCAATCAAAATTCATTTCCCCTTGATGTGATTTAAAATATAAAATAATTTGTTTTTCATCTGAATTAATATTTGAAATATTCAATTCTACTATGGTTTTTTTATTATCATAGATTTTCTCCTTTGGATATTCTTCTGCAATTTTATCTGTAATTGCATCCATCATGGTATAACCTCCATTTCCTCCATCATACATCATCAAAATATCTACTACTTGTTGCTCTTCAGCAGAAAATTCTGGAAAACTTTTCTCTAAACTACCCTTTGTTAACTCAGGAACTCCAAAAACCACAAACATTGCAATTAAAGCCAGATAGATTGGTGCTCTTTTTTTAAGAAATGCTTTAAAATCTGATTTTTTCTTTTTTGGTACTTCATCTTTTTTCTTGTCTTTAGCCATTTCTTTTCTCTCGAATTTTTAGTATTTTGCAGTTAAAATTAAAACTTCCCAAGGAAATTGTATTATTTCATTTCTTTTGGTGTATGGTTTTGTATTTTCTCTTATTTTTTCTTTGAGTTCTTTTTTTTGTGATTTATCTAGTGAGTTTAGTTTTTCCTTGATTGGTTTTGCAACATATCTAAAATAATTCCCCCAATATTGCTCAAAATTACCTGGACTATATTGAAAAACATGATCTTTTACAACTACATTTGAGAAACCTGCTTTTTTTACCTCATCTTTTAGAGATTTTTTTGTACCAAATCTATCAAAATCAGGTGTTCCTGGAGGAACATAATCTGGAATAAATTGAGTTACAGCATCAAAAATACTTTCAAAAAATGGAACTTTATCTTTTTGTCCATGAACTGATATTCCTAATTTTCCTTCTTTTTTGAGGCTATTTCTCATATTTTTTAGAGCCTTTGGAGCATTTGGGAAAAAAAACAATGCAAATTGACATGTAATAATATCAAATTTTTCTTTAAATGAAAAATTTTCAGCATCTGTATTTACAAATAATAGATTTGAAGCTTTAGTATTCCATTTTTTTGCAACCTTTATTGCAGTAATTGATGTATCTGCACCAATAACAAAACCTGATTTACCAACTTTTTGATTTAGTATTTTTGTTACTACACCCGTACCACATGCAATATCTAGAACTTGATTACCTTTTTTTACATTAACTGACTCTACTAATTTTTTTGTACTTTGAAATGGACCACGTTTAGCTGTTGCCCATCTTTTATGATATCTAGGAGCTACTTCATTCCAAATTGTCATATTTCGTTTTTTATATTCCGATGATTTTACTCTCAATTTTCTTTAATCTCCTTAAGATCTGATTTTAATGTTCTTCCTGTCTCATGAAAATATTTATGTTCTATTTCTTTTATTTTTTCAGATAATTTTAGACTATCAACATGCTTCTTTTTTTGCTTAATTTGAATTTCTTTATACTGTGAAATTAATTTTTTGAGTTCAGAATTTTTCATTCCAAATTCTTTTCAATTTCTTTTTTGATAATTTTTACAATCTTTTCTTTTTTCTTCCAACCAGATGATATTATTTTTTTATTATTTATGATTAAAACTTGATTGTTATCTGTATTTTTTTGATATTTTTTACCAATATCATTTGCAACAATAATATCTGCACCTGATTCTTTCATCTTTTTTTGAGCTAATTTGATTAATGCTGTTTTTGTTAGATTGGTTTCTGCTTTGAATCCAACCAGTAATGCATCTTTTTGATATTTTCTAACCAGATCAATGATTTTTGGTGTTTTTTTGAGCCTAATCACTAGTGATTTTTTATCACTTTTGATTTTAGATTTTGATAGATTTTCAGGAATATAATCAGATACTGCAGCAGTCATAATTATAACATCAAATTTTTTCTTTAATTCTTTTTTTGTTGCATCAAACATTTCTTTACTTGTTGTGACATTAATCACTTTGATTCCTTTTGATGGAGTTTGATTCCCTGGACCATAAACTAAAGTTACTTTTGCACCTGCAGAGATTAATTCAGAAGCTAAAAGTGTACCTGTTTTTCCAGAACTAAGATTTGTTATTGCTCTTATAGGATCAATGTATTCTATAGTTGGTCCTGCAGTCATTAACACTTTTTTATTTTTTAATTTTGAAGAGAATCCAAATTTCTTTAATATATATTGTAAAACATCTTCAGGTTCAGGTGCTTTAGCTTTTCCTTCAATTAATTGAGGTGAAATAAATTCAATTTTATTTTTTAGAAATTCAATATTCTTTTTTACAGCTGAATTATCATACATTGATTCATGCATAGCAAGACACATTAAAATTGGAATTTTTGAACCAAACCCTACTGTAAGAACAGTAGAAACGGGTGTGTCATCTATTCCATTTGCTAATTTTCCAAGTGTGTTTGCAGTTCCAGGATATACAATAATTATATCTGATTGATTATAATCTGCTAATCTAATATGCTCTAGTTCTCCTGTTAGTTTTGTTATTACCTCATTTCCTGTAGCCCATTTGAAATAATCAGGCTGGATTAATTTTGTAACTGCATTACTTGTTACACATCTAACATCTGCACCATGTCTCATTAATAATCTTCCAAGTTCTATTGCTTTGTAGGCTGCAACACTTCCTGCAACACAAAGTACAATTCTTTTTCCAGATAATTCTATACCGTATGAACTTACAATATCTAATGACGGATGATCTTTTTTCTTTATTTTCTTTTTAACTACCAATCTGCTCACGTAATTTCTTTAACTCATCATTATTCATTGAGAACCAATTTTCTTCTGCAGGAAATATACTTGATTCAACATCCTTTTTGAAATTTTCAAGAGAATTTACTATATCTTCAGATAGATTCATGTATCTTTTTGCAAATTTTGGTTTTATTTTTTCATACATTCCAAGTAAGTCTTGAACAACTAGGACTTGTCCATCACAATTTACTCCAGAACCAATTCCAATTGTTGGCACACTTACTGTATCTGAAATAATTTCTGCCACTTCATGACTTACCATTTCTAATGCAATACTATACACTCCTGCTTCTTCCAACTTTTTTGCATCTTCAATTAATTTTAGTGCAGAATCTTTTGTTTTTCCTTGCACTTTGTATCCTTCTGAAAGCATTGTTGTTTGAGGTTGTAATCCAATATGACCCATTACTGGAATTCCTACATCTACAATTGCACTAATTGTTTCAGCCATTATTGAACCGCCTTCAAGTTTCACAGTATCAGCTCCTGCTTTGATTAATCTACCAGAATTGTTTATTGCATTCTCTATACTTGCCTGATATGACATAAATGGTAAATCAGCTACAAGTAATGAATTAGTTCTTGCCCTGCTAACTGCTTCAGTAAACATACACATTTGATCCATGGTTACAGGAATTGTATTTTCATAACCTAACATCACCATTCCTGCACTATCTCCCACTAGTAGTACATCCATTCCTGCTTTATCACATAGTGAAGCTAGAGTATAATCATAACTTGTAATAACTGAGATTTTCTTTTTCTCTTTTTTCATATTAATTATATCTTGAACTGATTTATGCAATTCTTGCTCTCCTTGTAAGATTGTTTTTTATCTGAATCACATTTTCTGTAAGATTTTTCTTATTATCAAACTCATCAACAATTTTTTGAAGAACATTGATATTTTTTTTAGATAATTTTTTTGATTCACCAATTAACAAATCAATTGCACGTGTTACATTATCTACAATTGTAATATTTGCCGTCTGTGATGTCCTTGATAGAGGATTTAGATCAAATGTGATTACTTTTTTCCCTGCCTTTCTAAGTGCAATTGTTCTATCTCCATCTTCTAATGGAACAACTACTACATCAGCTGCAAAAATTCCATTCTTATCTACAATTCTTCTAGCTGAATCAATTCCTGGTAATTTTGTAGATGTTTTATGATTTGTACCTAAAATTTCTCTAGCACCATTATTTTTGAGAGTCTTTATGATTGCATTTTTTCTCTTTTGATTTGCATAAAACAAATTTACTTCAAGTTTTGCTTTGGTTTGTTTTGATAATTTTACAATTTGTTTGGGACATAATGCTGCAATATTCCCATTTACTGAAATAACAGGTATTTTTGCTAAAAGTAATTGTGCTGCAGCAGCTTTGATTGCTTGTTTTGCAGTCTTACCAGTTTTCTCTCCTAATAGATAGTCAAATGCCTCACCTCTTCCTTGTGCCAAAAGTCCTTCTTTAGCTACTAATCCACGTTCAAATCCGTCTACAAGTTTCTCACGAATTAATAGAGATTTTACTCTTGGATGAGATTTTGGAATTAAAGGCATGTGATTTCAGTTAATTGTTTAGAACTCTAGCACCATTATTGTCTAATTCTGATTTTATTATAATACCATCAGGATATTTTTGTAAAATCTCTAAAACTTTATCTTCATCATCTTTTGAAATCATTGAAAAAACTGTTTCGCCAAAAAGTGCAATCCCACATTTAATATTATTTTTTGATAAATCATCAACTAACTTTTGCATTCTTGGAGTCATTACATCTACATATTTTGCAAATTCTAAAGACATGTCTTGAAAATGTTCATAATTTTTTGATTCTAATAACCTGTTTACCATTTTTCCACCAAGACCATTTATTTGAGATAAACGTTCTTTGATGAATTTGTTTGTAGATATTGGAGAAAAACAAATCATCAATATTGATATTTTTTCTATAGCAATTTTCTCAACACTTCCAATTCCAGGTGCACCTGGTTTGATACGAATTTCAAAACCACCATGGTATGATGCTAAAACATCTCCTAATCCTGTTTTACAACTTACTTCTGCATTATGTGCAATTTGTCCAATCATTGCTCTATCTAACTTTGTATCAAGTGCTTGATCTAGTGCAAATGCTAGTGATAATGCAACTGCACTACTTGAACCTAAACCATATCCTACTGGAATTGATAATTCATGTTCAATATCAAAAAACTTGTTTGAAAAATCATCTAGTTTCAAAAATTCATTTAAAACATATTCTGAAACATCTGTTTTATCTGATTGATATCCTGTTGTTGAAATTCTAAAGTTTAATTCTTGATTATTTTTTGTAGCAATTTTTACTCTGGTAGTTACACCTTGTTTTATTGAAAAGCCAGCACCCATTGAACCTAAATTTTCTAAATTACTTTGATTATCATCTAAATGAGCCTTGAAAAATCCTGTTACGTGAGCAGGACAAAATGCTTTTGCCTCCATTGATCTGAGTTTAAACTGTACACAAAATATAAGAATATGGATTAAATTAATTATATTAGTATAAATTGACTAAATTTGTTCGACGCCTACAAAGGATTGGAAGTAGTCTTCTAGTTTCACTACCAAAAGAATGGGTAGATGCCAATAATCTAGAAAAAAGTAGTCAAGTCGAAATTGAAACTGGACAAGATAGTATCTCGATATCAGCAAATAAAGAAACCAGACCCACAAAAGAACTTGATATTACATATCCACTTCCTAAAGAAGAAAATATTGTAGCAGACATTACTGGAGCATATCTTTTAGGTTATGACATAATTCAAATTAATTCAAAAACAACTATTCCTAGTGAAGATAGAGAGAAAATTCGTAATTCAATGAGAAGACTTGTAGGAATGGAAATCATTGAAGAGGATGCATCTCACATTAACATGCAATTTCTTTTAGATGCAACAACACTCAATCCAGAAAAAATTTTGAAAAGAATGAGTTCACTTGCACTTGGAATGTATGATGATGTATCAAGTGGATTAATTTTAGATGATAAATCAAATTTACAAACATTATCAAATAGAGATGTTGAGGTAAACAGACAATATTTCTTACTTGTTCGTTTAATTCGTAGTACTCTAGTTGATAGAAGATTAGCTAATGTATTTAATTTAGAAAATATTGATGTTCTTGATTATAGAGTCGCAGCTAATCTTCTTGAAAATGCAGGTGATTCTATTGTTGAAATTTCAAATTTTATTTACAATTCATCTTTATCAAAAGAATATTCTAATAAAATTTTTAAAGTTGTAAAAGATTTCAACACACTTGCAGAAAAATCAATTAATGCATTTACAAAACCTGATAGATTATTAGCAATTGAGGCTATTTCTTTACATAAAAAATATGAAGAAAATCTTAATTCATTAAAAACATCTTTGGGCAATAAAAAAGATATTCCAATTGATTTCCTTGATTTAGTGTATATGTTTGAAAAAATTGCACAGTCTTGGGCTGATGTTGTAGATCTTGTAAAACCAATCTATAATGAATAGTTAGTATAGTTTCTTTTTTGCAGCATAAGTTAAAACTGCACAAATTGTTTTTGAATCTTGAATTTTACCTGTTTTTATCATTTTTAGTAATTTTTTCATCTCCATTTTTTCAACAGACAATATTTCATCTTCATCTAATTTCAAATCTGAAATTTTCTTTAATCCTGAGGCTACGAAACAATGAATCACCTCTTGATTATACCCAATTGATGGATAATACGTGATTAGGGGAGTCATCTTTTTTGCACTATACCCTGTTTCTTCTTGTAATTCTCTAAATGCACATTTCACTGGCTCTTCTCCTTTTTCTAATGTCCCTGCAGGAATTTCTAAAACATAACCATGAGGATATCTATGTTGTTTGACGAGTATTACCTTTTTTTCTTCATCAAATGCAAGCATTGCTGCAGCACCACGATGTTCTATTATTTCACGTTTAACTTTTCTGCCTTCAATTTCCCCTTCATAGACACTTAATCCTAAAATTTTCCCTTCATAGATTTTCTTCTTCTTCATCACTTATCTAAAAAATTATTATTATTTAATTTGTTTGATATGTAATATGTAATTTAGATGATTTTTTAGAATCCATTATAGCTCTTTCTAACCATTTGTTGTAAAACATAATTTTTTTTGGAATGAATAAATCAGCTGATTTCACATTTTTAATCATTCTAACTTTTTGTGTTAATTCATCCATTTTGAAGATATTTTCACTATACATCAATAATACAATTTGATTTTTTGCAATAAAAGGTATTTGTAGATATGATTTAGAAAAAACATTGTCCATAATTTCTAATGTTTCTTTTAAATCTCCATCAATCCAAGCTAGTATGGCATGAGGAATAAAATTTTCAATTCTTTTTGGATCATAAATTAATGTAAATTGAATTCCATCATTTTTCTGAAATTTTTCAATACATCTTGTTATTGTTTTTGTTGACATGTTTGTATTTTTAGCAATTTTTTCAATTTTTTGTCTTGGATCTTTAATTAATTCTTCTAGAATTTCTAAATCTGTTTTTGTAAAACTAGAATTAAAACCTGGATTTTCTGCTTCAAAAATAGATAACACTCTTACATCTTTCATCAATTTATTCGCAAGTTCAATTTTTTGTTTCAAATTTTCCTTAATTACAATACTACAAACTGTTACTCCACCAATACATGGTGCAACCAAAAATGCTTCTCCTACTAGACTAATTTGTTCTAAAACTTCGTCCATATTTTCTCCAGACACAACAAAGTATAGAACACCATTACCTAGCACTGGTGGTTCAACTTTTACGAGAAATTTTTCAATCACTTTGTTACTCTCCATTTTTTTAATTCTAGCTCGTACTGCACCGCCTGAAATTCCTAACTCAATTCCAATTTGCCTATCAGATTCTCTACAATTATTCAATAATCTGCTTAGAATACTCATATCTAAATTGTCCATTATGTCACTTGGAAGCCTCCAATAGCATAAAGAACTAACTAATTACATATAAAATTGTCTAGAATACATGATAATACATCATATACATTAAATATCAGACATTTCATTAATTATTGTGGACTATCGGTTGCGATTAGCAAAAAGAATGCTATTCAACAAAAAAGGGAGTTTGATGGGTGCAGTACTTGCTGTAACAATTGGAATTTTAGTAATTCATGTAAATTTTGTAATTTTTCAAGGATTGTTTGATGCTATAGTTCGAGACATCAGTGATTATAGAAATGGAGATATTCTCGTAACTGATGAATTTGATTTTATTGATAAATCTGATTTATCACTTGTGAATTGGTTTGAAAGAATTCCATTTGTTGATGCGGCGACACCCCGGCTTTCATCAACTGCTGAAATGAATATGACAAAAAATGGAAAACGAATTGAAGAATCTAGAGTACCAATAGTTGGTATTGATCCTTTTCGTGATATTAGGACATCAACTGTTCATGAAACAGTTACAGAAGGAAACTATGTGTTTTCAAGAAACAATATTGTTTTAGGTTCTAATGTTGCAAGAGATCTTGGAGGAGCTCAAGTGGGTGATAGTGTCAAAGTACTTGTAGTTGATAGATATGGTCAAGATCAAATTAGAAGATTTACTGTGTCTGGTATTGCTAATTCTCCTGGTGGTCAAGGATTTGATTATACTGCAGTTATACATATTGATACTTTACGTGATATGATGAACAGACATGGTGATACAGGTTCACTTATGGTCAAACTAAATGATCCAACAAAAGCATTTGAAGTTAAAGAATTCTTTTTACGTTCATTTCCTCATGATGATTTTCTTGCAGAGACAATAGAGGAATCAGCTGAACAACAACTTGCTGGTTTTAGATCTGGTATTGCAATGATTAGTATGATAGGATATTTTGGAATGGGATCATCTGCATTTGCCATTCTTACAATTCAGATAATGCTAGTTAATGGGAAAACTAAAGAAATTGGTATTATGAGAGCAATTGGAGCTAAAAGAAAAGATATTCTCCTAATTTTTATTTTCCAAGGAATAATTATTGGAGCAATTGGAGCTGGAGTAGGAACTGCAGCAGGTTTAGGTTATACCGTCTATGCAGATGTCACAAAAATGTCATTCAATAACAGTCTCCCTCTTGAAGTAACCTACAACTGGGAAAAAATCATTCAAACTGCTTTGACTTCATTTGCTTTAGCAATTATAGCATCACTATATCCGTCCTATAGGGCTACTAAGCAGCTACCAGTGGAGGCAATGAGAACTGTCTAGAGTACTTGAAATCAATAATCTAAGTAAGATTTATGGTGATGGAGACAGTCAAGTAAAAGCTCTTGATGATGTATCATTTTCAATTGAACAAGGAGAAGTTGTTTTAATTGTTGGAAGTTCTGGTTCTGGTAAATCAACATTACTTAACATGATTGGACTATTAGATAGTCCAACAAATGGAAAGATCTTCATTGATGGTATTGACACTACAACACTTGGTGATGATAAAATTTCCTCATTTAGAAATAAAAAATTAGGTTTCATTTTCCAATTTTCTAATTTACTTAATGATCTATCCGTGTTGGAAAATGTATTGTTACCAAGACAAATAGCTGGAACTAATGATACTGCTGATAAAGATGCTAGAGAATTATTAAAAACAGTTGGACTAGAAGATCAAATGTATAAACGTGCAAACAAGATTTCAGGTGGACAAGCTCAAAGAGTAGCAATCGCAAGAGGATTAATCAATAAACCTTCAATTGTTTTAGCTGATGAACCAACTGGTAATCTTGATTCTGTATCATCTGAAACAATAGTTCAACTAATGAAATCCATGGCAAAAAAACTCAATCAAACATTCATTATAGTTACACACGAGAGAGAAACCTTTGGTAATGTAGATAAAATAATTACAATTAAAGATGGTAGAGCCTTTGAGGGTGATCAACCATCAGCAATAGAGGTTTTAGCATAATGAATCTAAAATTTTTGTTACTATTATTTTCATTTCTATTAACACCTCTAATTTTTGAAGATTCTTTTGCACAAATTACATCTGGTGGTTTTGGTAATTCTCCTTTTGAAAGGGATTTTGGAGATGTCAAATTATTAGATGCATATTTTGGAACATTAGATGATAAAATAGAAATCGAAGCAGGTGATGGTAACGTACCATTTACAGTTGTGTTTGCAAATGTAGGAACTCAAGACATTACTGGAATTAAAGGACAATTATCTTTACCATTAGGATTTTCAGCATCTGATGGACCTGGTTCAATTATTCGTGCTGATAGTAATTCTAATTCTGATGCAGGTGATAATTTTCATTTAACATTTTTTGTAAATTTAGATAAAAATGTAAACATACAGCAATACCCTGGAACTGTAAAAGTTGATTATTCTAGATTAAGGGAATCAGGAATTAGAACAGCATTTGAGGATTTCAATTTTAAGGTAACAGGTGACAGTGTGATAAATGTACGAGCACTAGAACCGTTTCTTACATCATTAAAATCAAATGATGTAATTATCGAAATTGCAAATGATGGAACAGCTCCAATTTCTAGTGTAGATATTGTTGCAACAAATACATCGACAGAACTTGCATCAACATCATCATCAACTACTAATGTGGAAAATGTTGTAATTTTGGAATCAAGTTGGGATGTTGGAAATATTGATCCAAAATCATCTAGACATCTTACTGCAACAGTATATGTCCCTGAAGGACTAAAAGGTGATACCTTACGAATTCCTTTGTTAATTTCATATTATAATGCACATGGCGATAAACATGAGATTTCAAAAATAGTTGATTTCTATATTAAAGGATTAATCGATCTTAGGGTTTTCAATGTGGATGTTATAGAATTATCAGGCACACAAATGGTTATTGGTGAAATAATTAATGAAGGAAACGAAGATGGATTGTTTGGTTTTGTTTCAGTTGACTCTGGTAAAAATTCCAATATAAAATCAAATACACAATTTATTGATGAAATTGAGACTGATGCACCCGTACCATTTAACATTCCAATTGAGTTTGATGGTGAACCAAGATATGGAGAACATGACATTACCATTACTGTTAGATACAAAGACGTAGTAAGAGATGAGATCTTTTTAACTTATGATACAACTGTGTTTGTTAAAGAAATCTTAAGTGATGAGGAAAATTCTGACTCTACATTAGTAATTATTCCAATTTTAATTGCAATTGGAATTGGAATTTATGTAATACGTAGGCGTAAAAAAACAGCAATAGAGACAAACAACTAAATTTTTAATCTAAAATACACAATCAAAATTCATTGAGATCAAGTATTGTAGTCCTTCTTGGAGTTTTAGTTGTAGGTAGTATTGTAATTTCTTTAGGTTTTATTACAAATCAAGAAATTATTGAGATTTCTGAAATTTCTAATCAATATGAGAAATTAGAAAAATACAAAAATGAATTAGAAAAAATTAATCAATCTAATTTTGAAATGTTACAAGACCTTGAATCACAAATTAAAAATTCTGATAATGTTCATTTAGAACAGATAACAGAAGAGATTGAAGTAATTAATCAAGTAATTACTGAAAATAGTGCAGAACTTGAACAAGTCATAGAAAAATTATCTGAAATTAAACCTGAACCATAACTATTCATGAATTAATGTTTTAATTTTTTCTAAATTCATATAGTAATTAACAAAGTCATAATTATTGGAAACACATCAAAAATTAACAATCATCGGAGTCGTCTTATTGGCAATGACGCTTTTAATTAATTACTATCATCAGCAAGTACATCCTGGTGTTGGATTCAACTATGCCTATATTCCAGGAATTGCAATGTTGGTAGTGTTATCAACGAGTTTTGTAATGTTTACAAAAGATAGACTAAAGGATTCTTAATTTTATACTCTACAAATTATTTTCTCTAATTGAATTAGGTTCACTTTGATCCTGTAAGATTATATGCAATTACTTGATCTTGCGATTATGCCTGGGGATGAAATCAAAGTCCCAAAGGAATTAAGAGAATTCATGCTTGAAAAAGCTGAAGAAACATTCCTTGGACAAAAAAATGGCGCACAAAAACAATACCGTTATGGAAATTTACATATTAGAGAATATGGTGAAAATTTTCTAGTTCACACTGATAAAATTGATCCTAGAAAAGACCCAATAGGTCATTTAGTTTATGATGCACCTGAAGTTTTGATTGGATTAGCTTGTGCAATCTTTGCTGGTTCACAAACTGTAAAAAAAACTATTAAGAAAAAACCAAACAATTTTGTAATTGCTTCTGCTTTAACATCATCAATTGTTTCTGGATATTTAGGATATATGGCAACTAAAAAATTCAAAAATTATTTGGAGAAGGTAAAATGATTATTCTTCGAACAACTCATGTACTGGTAAAGCTATTACCAACATTTTTGGCTTTACGTAAAGATAGAAAAAAATGGATCAATAAAGAAGGAAAGGAAATTGATTTAGAACAGTTTAGAAAAAATGCTCGTAGAGCACTTGACACATTCATTACTTTAGGTCCTGTGTACATAAAATTAGGACAATGGTTATCTTCTCGAGCAGATATTTTACCTCAACCTTATTTGGAAGAACTTGCAAAACTTCAAGATAGTGTTCCATCTGCACCTTTTAATCAAATAAAACCAATTATTGAAAAAGATCTTGGACCCATTGATGAAAAATTTGATGAGATTGATACTGAATCTATTTCAGGTGCATCATTAGGACAAGTTTATCGTGGAACAATTTCTGGTCAACAAATTGTAATTAAAGTCAAAAGACCTGGAATTGAAAAAGTTGTAGCAAAAGATATCAAAGTATTAAAAAAAATTCTTCCATTAGCACTAGGATTTGTTGATCCAAATTTGCGTTATTCAGCAAAGGCTATGCTTTCACAATTTATTGAAACAATTCATGAAGAAATGGATTACACACATGAATCTAAAAATCTTAAAAAAATCAAAAAAGATATGGAAAATGTCTCCAAGGTCATTGTTCCATCAGTTTTTGATGAATATTCCTCAAAAAATGTCCTAACTATGGAATATCTGCCAGGCATCAAAGTGACAAATGTACAAGCATTAGATGAAATGGGAATAGATAGAGAACAACTAGTCATTGATGTCCACAAGGTCTTTTTTACTATGCTTCTCAAACATTCAATTTTTCATGCCGATCCTCACCCTGGAAATATTTCAGTCACAGATGATGGAAAACTCATTTTGTATGATTATGGAATGGTTGGGCAAATAAACAATGAAACTAGATTCAAGTTAATTCGACTATATCTTGCACTAGTTGAAAAAAATCCTTCTAGAGTAGTAAATGCAATGAGTGATCTTGGAATGCTTACACCAGGATACAATAGAATGGTCATAGAGAAGGGCATAGAACTTTCAATTCGTGCAATGCATGGAAACAAACCAGATGAAATGGAGGTTCAAAGCTTGATGGAACTTGCAAATCAAACAATGAGTAAATTCCCATTTGTATTACCAAAAAATTTAGCATTGTATATGAGAATGGCATCTATCATTGAAGGAATTTACAAAACACATGATGTTGATTTTAAATTTGTTAAAGTTTTGAGAAATATTCTTGAAGAAGAAAATTTGATCCCTCGAGCATATGTTGAAGAATTAAAGATATCTTTTGATAATTTCTCAAAATCCATTGATACTGCTATTAGATTGGGACCTGAAATGAAAGAACTAATGAACGAAGTTCAAATTTTTATGAAAAAAAGAAAACCAATGGTATTAGTTAGTGGAAGTATTTTTGCATCTGCAATTTTTCTTGGTTCTGCATTTTTATTCCAATCAAATGAATCTCTTGGTGTATTAGGAATGATTAGTTCTGGTTTAATTATGGTATTTTCAGGATTTTTTAGAAAACATTAATTTCTAATCAATTGAGATATTTTTTCCCTTTTTTGTTACAGGAATTGTTAGAGTAAGAATACCATCTACATATTTTGCAGATTCTATTTTTTCTTCACCTTGTTTGATATCTATTGGGAGTCTGACTTTTTTATCAATCACGTTTGGTCTTTGGTTTGAAATTAGAGAATTAGATTCTTTTTTTTCAATTTCTTTTTCTGCCTTGATTGAAAGAATATCTCCACACAAAGTTAATTCAATATTTTTTTTGGAAAATCCAGGAATATCAATTACAACTTTGAGATTATCATCTGTTAGATACATGTCAATTGGCGGTAAAACAAACTCATAAAATTCTCTTGATTTGTTTCCAATTTCTTTGATTACTTCTTTAACAAGACCCATTTTGAGTTAAATGCAAAATTTTTGGTTATAAGTCTTGACCGGACTAAATTAAATTTTCATCTCTTTAAAGCCTGTTTTTCATTTTAATCAAATTCTTTTTTAATAGATATGAATTTATTATTTTGATCAACATAGAATGAATTTACCAAAAGAAGAAAATCAAAAAGTCCCATTTAATAAAAAAATATTATTATTTTATACAATAATTCCTTCAATTGCACTTACATTTCCTGCAATACTTAGTTTAAATTCAGATTTGTGGATAATTCAAGGAATAGACCATTTCTATTTTGAAATGTTTTCAGTGGTTCTTGCAACAATTGTTGCAATCTATGCCATTACTAGAGGCCATGCATTAAAAGATAAACTATCTCTCTTCATAGGTTTAGGATTTTTTATTTCAGCAATAATTGATTTTCTTCATGGTGCATTTGCAGTATTAAATTTAGGAAACACATCATTTGAAGGATACTTCATTCCTCAGACATGGGTTGCTGGAAGAATTTTGATGAGTATTGTAATGGTAATTGCAGTAGTAAAGTTTGGTGAGATTAGAGAAAATGTACCAAAATCAGGATCTTTACGCAAGGAAATTGTAATCTACACATCATTTCTTTCAGGAATAGCTGCAGTAATTACAATAATTTCACTTAGTCAACCTCTACCATTTCTTACAATCGATTTTTTCATTAAAAGACCATATGAGATGGCTGCAGCAGTGATGTTTGTAATAGCAATAATATTTTTCTATAAACGAAAATTATATGCAATCAATGATACATTTTTCAAAGGATTTCTATTAGCATTAATAATTAATGTATTTGTTAATTTGATAATATCTTATTCTAGTTCTGTTTTTGATACCGCATTTAATGTTGCACATCTTTTGAAAAATATTAGTTATTTTGTTTTTATTATTACATTATCAGCATCTTCAATTTTTCATTATACTTTGAAAGAAAAACTAGCAGATGAATTAAAGAACATTGATACTCAAAAAGAAGAATTTACATCTATGGTAACTCATGAATTAAAAACACCATTAACACCAATACTTGGTTGGTTAAGTGTTTTAGATAAAGGAGAATTATTAGGAACATTAAATGACAAACAAAAAACTGCAGTCAAAAAAGTTCTTACAAATTCACGACGATTAAACAATTTAATTTCTGATTTATTAGATGCACAAAAACTAGATCTTGGAAAAATGAACTTTGATATTTCTTCTGTTGATGTTAATTCATTGATTTCTGGTCTAGTAGAAAACTTTCAACCCACTGCCGATACTCACAAAATAAAAATTTTTGATTCTACTACAGAAACACTAGAAATTAAAAGTGATAAAAATAGAATTGAACAAATAATAAATAATTTAGTTTACAATGCAATTGATTTTGTCCCAAAAGATACAGGAACTATTGAAATTAAAGCACACATTTCTGATACAAATTTAATAATTTCTATTAAAGATAATGGAAAAGGAATTAGTGAAGAAGAACAAGAACACCTCTTTCAGAAATTTTATCAAGCAGATACATCTGCCACAAGAAAACATGGTGGAACCGGATTAGGTTTGTCAATATGTAATGGAATTTGTTCAGGATTGGGAGGCAAAATGTCTGTAATTAGCAGTGTTCAAAATCATGAAACGATTTTTTTTATATCACTACCTTTGTAAAAAATTATGAAAATTTTAGGAATTGACGATAATATCGATATTACTGAATTATTATCTATGACTTTGAGTGCGATGGGTCATGAATTCTCCTTTGTAAATTCTGGTAAAGAAGGTGTAGAATTAATTTCTGAAAAAAAACATGATGCTGTTTTATTAGATTTAGCAATGCCTGAGTTTTCAGGCTTGGATGTATTACGAGAACTTGAATCTAGAGGAAATCTTTCTGATTATAATATTATTTTATTTACTGCATCTTCGGTATCTGAGACTGAAATCAATGAATTTCTTGGAAAAGGAGTTCGTGGAATCATTAGAAAACCTATTGAGGTTGACGAATTAGAAAAACAAATTTTAAAACTAGCATCTTGAATGACAAAATTTCGTTAAATAATAGATTTCATTCACTAGTTGAAGATCAGCAAGTAGATTTAATGTTAAAACATTTGATTAATACTCTAAGTAGAAAAATAACTCAATTAGAAGTTACAAATAAAGAATTAGAAATTACTCAAAAAGAATTACTTTCTGAAAATAAAAATCACATACAGGTAAGATCACTTAATATGAAATTATTTGATATGTATTCTGATAAAATTGATGATTTAGAATATCTAAATAATAATTTATCAGATGAAGTAGAAAGAAAGATTCAAGAAATTTTAAAAACAGAAAAATTTTCAAAAATTGGTGAATACTCTTCTAGATTGGCACATGATATTAGAAATCCATTGGCTGTAATTTCTAATTCACTTGAAATATTAGAATTAAAAAATCAAATTAATAATCAATCTTCTGCTGAATTAGACCGAATTCATCGTTCTATGAATAGGATAGAATCTCTAATCAAAGATACTTTAGATTACGTTCGAGATTCTACACCTGTAAAAAAAGATACATCAATAAAATTATGTTTTAAAAATTGCATAGAATTTGCACCAGTCAAAGATAATATCAAAATAAAAACTCCTGAAAATGATTTTGTTATACAAGCTGATCCTAGAAAACTAGAGGTTGTTTTTGGTAATTTAATAAAAAATGCTATTGAATCAATTGGATCTGAAAATGGAGAAATCAATGTTGATTATTTAGATAAAGAAAAAGATTTGATTGTCACAATTTCTGATTCTGGTCCTGAAATATCTAATTTGGATAGACTATTTGAGCCACTATACTCTACAAAGCCTCGTGGAACTGGATTAGGTTTGGCTAGTTGTAAAAATATTATTGAATCACATGATGGAACCATTTCTGCCAGTAATAACCCGAAAAAATTTGTAATCACTTTACCTATAGTATGTTAAAATTATTTAGAAAAATTTGACGAGTTTAGATTATTTTGAACCTTCAAGAATTCCAGAATCACCATGAATTCTATCAATATGTTTTGAAAGATCTTCTTTACTCTCAAAAATTGATTCACAATAAGGACATGAATATTGTTCTGCCATAATTAAAATCTGATAAAGGAGATATTAAACAATTCGCAAATTATTAAGCATGATAGATTTTTAATCAATTAATTTCTCTATTTTGATATCTTATGATAATTGTAATTGAAGGAGGAGATCAGGCAGGAAAGTTAACGCAGTCAACTCTATTAGAAAAAGCTCTTAAAAAAAGAAAGATAAAAACAAAATTATTCCATTTTCCTGATTATGACACTCCGATAGGAAGAGAAATTAGGAAATATCTAGATGGAAAAAGAAAATTCCCTCCACAAGTAATTCACTGTTTATTGGCTGCAAATAGATGGGAAAAACTAGATCAAATTAAAGCAGCACAAGGCAAAAATTCTGTTTTGATTATGAATAGATATTATCATTCTAATCTGGTTTATGGAATGGCTAATGGAATAAAATCAAAATGGCTTGAGAATTTAGATGTAGGTCTACCAAAAGCTGATCTTGTAATTTTACTTGATGTAACACAAAAAGAATCATTTTCAAGAACTCCACAAAATAAAATTGGAGGAAAAAAAATGAAAAGAGACAAGTTTGAGAAAAATAAAGAATTTTCAATAAACATCTCAAAAATTTATCGTACTGTTGCCAAGAAAAAACATTGGAAAATCATTGATGCAACAAAAACAAAACAAGAAATTCATGAAGAAATTTTAAAATTATTTTCAAAGAAAATAGGAATATGAAAAAAAATCATTTAGACATTATTGATCCAATTCATGATTTTATTCGTGTATATGACCATGAACTCTCAATTATTGATAATCCTATTTTTCAAAGATTAAGACGAATTAGACAATTATCAGGTGCACATCTAACATATCCTGCAGCACAGCATACCAGATTTGAACACTCTTTGGGTGTTATGCACATTGCTAGTCTGGCAGGACACGCTTTACATGAAAAAGGAATTTTGAAATCTGATGATATTGAAATTCTTAGATTATCTGGTTTACTACATGATATAGGACATGGTCCATTTTCTCATCTTTTTGAGGAAATAATTCAAGAAAAAAAAATTTCCCATGAAGATTTTGGTAAAGAAATTATTTTAAAATCTGATATTGGTGATAGTTTATCAAAAAATGGGTTTGATAAGAAACTCATCACCAAAATTGCTTTTGGTGATTCTAAATTTCAATACATGAATGAAATTGTTTCAGGTGCATTAAGTGCAGATATGATGGACTATTTACTTCGAGATGGTTATTTTACAGGTGCAGAACATGCCAAAATTGATCATAAAAGAATTACACAATCACTTGATGTACATAAGAAAAAATTAGCTCTGGAACGCTCAACATTGTATTCATTTGAATCAATGATGCATTCAAGATATCAAATGTTCAAAGCTGTATATTTTCATAAAACAGTTAGATCAGCTGAAGTAATGTTACTTGAGGCATTAAGATTATCTGATGATGAATTTGGTTTTACTAATTTTAATGTAAAAGAATTTGTCAATCTTACTGATGAATATGTTTTATCTACATTAATTTCATCAAAATCATCAAAACTAAAACGTGCTAGGCAATTGGCACAAGATTATCAAAATAGGAAATTACTAAAATGTGTATTTGAGAGAATTTTGACAGGTAAAACAAATTTGAAAAAAACACGAACAGACGAACTTCGAACATCTATTTCAAAAAAATCAAAAATTGATGAAAATGAAATTTTTGTTGATAGTTCTGTTACCCCATCAATTCCCCTAGCACCTTCTAAAAATGAGTCAACATCAATTATTCTAATAACAAATGAAAACGGAAAATCTACGGCAAAAGAGATGCCAATTTCTCAAATACCTGTGGTTTCAGCCATTTCTGGATTCATGAATATACTTCGAATCTATACACACCAAAAAAACAGGAAAAAAGTTGAAATTGCCGCAAAATCTATCCTAGGTGATCTAAAATGAAAAAAAGAATTGTAATAAAATTATCAGGCAAAGTTTTTGCTATGGATAATGTAAAGGGACTAAAAGACTATGCTACATTCCTTGTAAAAATCAGTAAAATCTGTCAACCAATTGTTATTGCTGGCGGAGGAAACATTGCAAGACATTACATTTCTCATGCTAGATCTTCTGGAGCTGATGAATCTACTCTTGATGAATTAGGAATTGAAATCTCCAGACTAAATGCAAAATTATTGATTTATGCCCTGCAACACAAAGCATACTCACATCCTCCAACAACACTACAAGAAATCAAACATGCAGTAGATGATGGGTTAATTGTAGTTGCAGGTGGTTTACATCCAGGTCAAAGTACAAATGGAACTGCAGCATTAATTGCAGAAAAAGTAAAAGCTGAACAATTCCTCAATGCCACTGATGTTGATGGCGTTTATGATATGGATCCAAATAAATTCAAAAAAGCAAAAAAATTCAAACGAATTGAGTTAAAAAATTTAAAAAATATGCTAGTTCACGAGGATTCAGTTGCTGGAGGATATGATTTGATGGATATTGTTGCTCTAAAAATCATCGAACGCTCAAAAATTAAGACTAGAATTCTAAAGTCTACTACAAAAAATATTGAAAAGGCCATTAAAGGTGGCAATGTAGGTACTGAAATTATTCTTCCAAAGTAATTATTTTTAATTATTCGTTTTGAATTGTTGGTCTTGATTCAGACCAAATTTGAATCTCTTTTTCTGGATATTCATCCATTCCTGCTTCTCTGAGTTTCTTGAAAATTGATATTGCCTCATCTTTTGGCATTGCTTTTGATTGAGTTTTTGTAAATCCATCTTTATCTGTAATTATTGCAACAAATCCCTCTGGAGAATTAATTACAGCAGTAAATTCTTCTTCCCCTACTGGTAGGAAATTACCATCTACTTTTTTGGTAGTCAATGTTAACATGGCAAATCCAGCAATATCAAACATCTTCATTTGAGATTTATTTGCTATCTGTTTTCCTTTTTGCACTGCTTGAAAATACTGCATGGATTTTTCTACTTTTCATGGTATAATAAATATAAAAATATCTAAAATCACTCATTTTTCAAAAAAAAAAATCCAAATTTTTATCAAAAATATTTGATAAAACCCATAGTTGGGAATTATGAACATATACATATGATAAAATAATTTAAGAATCATATGACTAGTATTAGCTCTAAAATTTATTTTATTGTTTTAACTGCTGTAATGATTACTGGATTATCAGGTTTTATTACTCCAGATGCATATGCATTTGATGCTGCAGATACTGTTGTAACTAGAACTAATCCTACAACCATCACAGTTGATTCCACAGATACTAATTGTACTTTAGTGAGTGGTGGAGTTAACGCTGATTGGGTTTTATCTACTCCTACAATTGCTGTAACTAACGTTGTTTTAACGACTGCAGCAACTTGTATTGTCACTTTAACTACTGCTGATGCTGGAGATACTAGTTCTACTCCTACTCTTACTTACAACACTGAAGGTGGTTCAAATTTACTATCTGCAGAAGTTCCTGGTGGTGTACCAGATGATACAGGTATCATGTTTGGATTCTTTTACTGACTTTGATGACTCATTTGCTCATGAAATCTCAAATGAACTAAACGCATTAGATAATCCGAAAATTATTCAAAAAATGCTTTTAGAAAATGAAAGAGCTCAAAAAATTATGAATTTTTTACTTGATGCAACTCTCAAATACAAATAAAAATTAGAAATTCAGTTTTTTAGATATTCATAAATCTCGTTTTTTGTGCGTAACCATGCCTAGAACAATATTTTATCTCAACATTTAAGATATCAAGAGAGATTGCTAAAATTATGAATTCTAAAATTTTTGTAGGTGCCGCTATTGGAGTACTAGTTGTAATTTTGGGTGGAATTCTTTTGATGGGACCTACTATAGTTGTAGGATCTCAAGATAATTCTTCTGAAAATTCAAATGTTATCCAAGTCAAACCTCTTTCAGTTGATTTAGAAGAAATAACTGTTGAAAAAATTTCAGAAAGAAGTGCTACAATTAAGGTTGCATTTAAAATCTCAAACCCAAACCCACGTGCTGTGATTGTTCAAACAATGGATTATCAATTGTATGAATCAACTTATTCTGATGATGAACAAATTGCAGGTGGTGAAATTGGTAGTAGACCTACAGGAATGGTAGAATTTGGCTCAAATTACTATACTCTTCTTGGCAATAATGCAATTATCTTAAAAGAAACTATTACTTTGAAGGGTTCAGAAAATACTCCAGAATTATGGGATATTCTAAAAGGTGATTCTCCAACATGGAGAATTTCTGGTGATGTATTTTATAATCTCAGTTCTATGACAAGTGGACAAGAAAACGAACTTCATTTTGAATTTCCTTAAAAAATATCAATAGTATCACAAAATTATAATATTACGATACTTTGTTTTTAGACAAAAAATATTGGCAAAGTTATAAAAGCCCGTAAAGCATTTTTTTATCAAATGGCAGAAGCAGGAATGGCCGCATTCGGCGCAACAGCTGGAGTCGCAATCGCATTAGCAATAGTGTGTTTCGCTCTTCGTGGTAAAGGACACCCTGAACCACTAGATTAACCAAAAGGAATTTTTCCTTTACAATATTTTTCATTTTTCTAAACTAATCTTTCTTGCCTATTCCCATCATTTCTGCAAGAGAAATTTGTTTGGTATTCTTCTTTTTCATAAAACATCTTTCATAATATTGGCATTCAGAACATTCAGTTGATGGTTCTAAAATTGGTGTTTTTTCTTCTTTAAGAAGATCGTTGAGAACTCGAACTCTTCTAACTATTTCTTCAAACATCTTTTTGTTTTTAGTTAATGAAAAAGTAGTTTCTTTCTTGTCTCCTGTAATGTAAACAATGATTCCATCATTCTTTCCATATATCCACATACATGCATTAAGATATAGAACATCATTTGCTAGTGGACTTTCTAATTCATTTACTGCTGATCTAAATAATATGATAGAATCATCTACTAGCATATCGACTTGTCCCTTTAGTTTAATATCATCAATTTCAAAAATTTTTGGATCACTACCATATTGTAATTTTCTTAGTAATCCTGATAGAAGCTCATTGAATCCTCTTCTTTCAATTTCTTCAGGATCAATTCTGTCATAATATGACCTTCTAAGACATTGAACGACTTCTTGAAGATGAATAGTCTGCAAATCCTTAGAATCAATATCAATATCTAATTCTTTACTAATTGAGCCTAGAGCATTTTGAATAGTAGTTCGAAAATCTCTATCACCCATCATGATATTTCATCTTGAAATTCGATCAATATAGGTTAATTCATAATTTCATCTAGACGCTTGGAAATTCTACTTGAAAATGCCAGAATTATAAAATGAACTATAAATCCAAGAATTGCACCAATGTACAAATTCTCAAATACATAGTAAACTCCTAAAAATATTCCTAAGGATGGCAATACGAAAAGTAGAGCCATACTGATTGTAACCCCATTTGTGAAAATATCAATTGGTGCACCTTTTTTCCCAAGTGGAATTTTACCCATATTACAAACCAGACTATTCTGTCATTAAAATTAATTTTGACATTGTAGTTTCTGTTGGGATTTTTTGCTCAACTGCATAAGCAATTGCTGCAAGATTTCTTACCTCAAAAGCCGTCAATTTTGTTATTCCTATAGTTGTTGCAAAACTGAACATTTTTGTAAACGAGTTTAATGATGCTTGATAAATTGCTAGTTCAAAGGCTCTTTCAAATTCAGATATTGCATCTAATTCATTTTCAACTGAAGGAATTAAATTCTTATATTTTGTATTTGAAAGTTCGTTAAATGCATCTTTTATCGTACCAGCTGACATCATTCTTGTGAGTAAATCTTTTGCAACTGGACATTGAACAATAATCAAATCTTGAATTTGTGCATCATCTAGTCCCCAAAACTTTCCTCTAATCACACTAAGAATATTGTAAAAATCAATATCCATTCCAATTATTTTACCTGCATCAATTCCTCCAGATTTGAGTGCCTTTACAAGACGGGTAAATAGAATTTTATCAAAATATGTATCAAAGATTTGAATATTTTTTTTATCTTCATACAATGCTGCTGCTTTAGAAATTTCTTCACCAAATTCTGCTTGATTCAAACTAGCAACTGCCTCTTCCAAATCCCCTGCTACAAGTGCTTTAACTACAACATCTCTTTGCTTGGTTAATTCTTCAGCTCGAAAATTAATATGAATTTCAATATCTTCTTGAGATTTTCCCAAAACTTTACCTTTTAGAATTTGTTTCAAATTAGAAATTAGGAATTTTGAAAAATAAGCATCTAAAACTTTTGATTCTCCTGCAGTTTTTGCAATACTATAATGAATATCAGCTAGATGACCTCTTAGAGCATTTTCAATACCTTGAGATGTAAATGGTTTTTGAACATCAGAAATTGATTCTCCATAAGATGTATTTTTTATCCTAGTCATTAATTCGTCAAGATCTCTTGATTCTGCCAAAGTTTGAAAATCAGTATTTTTTAATAATTTCCCTCTTTTACTGTATGATTTGACTGCTGCAAAAACATTTTTTGAACCACCCATTTTGATTGATTTTAAAATAATACTGATTTTAATGTTTGGCGGTTATTCTAGGAATGAATTTTATGTTATTTTGTCTAAAAATTTAATGGCATTGTCTTTTTCCTGCTTTGATAGTTTTGTAAAGGCTGAAAGTACTTCTTTTTGAATAGTTAATGATTCATCTGAAATTTCTTTTAATTTTGAGAGATCAAAAGGGAGTAATTCTGCAATTTTATTATCGCAAAAAGCTTTGACATATTTTTGAAAAATTGAGTATATGAAATTGGGACTTTTTTCTAAAAGACTAGATAGTATTTCTTCAAATTCTTGCTCAGTAGATTCGGACTTTGAGAAAAATTCTTTTAGTGTTTTTTCCCTATCATTTACTTCGCTAATTGATAGTGCAATTAGAAGACCTTTTTTTGTCAAGTGATAGTATGGAATTCCAATTTCTTGAAGTGCTTTTGGACCTCTTTTTAGAGGTAATCTCCCTTCTTCTTCTGCAATTTCCATAGGTAATAAAATCTCATCAAGATCTCGAAATATCCCTGAATAGATATTCTTCCAAGTAATGCCTTGTTTTTTTGCCATTTTTTGTGAAATACCCGTTCTTGTTCTTTCAGCTGGATTGGCCTTACTGGCAAGGATGGTGATTATTGCCCTTTGTCTATTTGCCTCTCCTGTCAAATCATTACCTTTAGTTTTGAACGTATCAAAAATTGCTAATTTCGTATTTGATTTTACCATTATTCATACACCTTTGACATAATATTCATATTTTATGTTACTATCTGAATCTACTAAAATATAATTATTTACTTTTTTCATGATTTCAAATTCTCAAGGCTTTAATACTTTTCAATTTCGATAAATTTAATGAATTCTAGGAACTACAAGTATGCTCTATTACTTGTAGCCGCAGTATCTATCACAGCAGCTGGTGCAATGTCACAAGCATTCGC
>Ga0233427_10001178_pt1 | contig 29349 bp, 33 predicted proteins | sample SI_118_April2016_5_FD_179885 | JGI IMG/M metagenome (GOLD analysis project Ga0233427, IMG submission 179885) | Seawater microbial communities from Saanich Inlet, British Columbia, Canada - SI_118_April2016_100_MG | ecosystem: Environmental > Aquatic > Marine > Inlet | place: Canada: British...
ATTAGGATAAAGCGTTTCAGTGGTTCATGGCTAAATGTCGTTCACGGGATGCAATTCTTTCCTACTTATCCACATTCAATGTGAAAAGTAGAGATACAGTCAACACACAGGAAATTGTGGATTGGTGCGAAGTGAATTTTTCTCATTATAATCTTGAAAGAACTACGTATGAAAAGAGAATGTCAAGAATGACAATCACGGTTGAAAGTAGGGAAACGACAAATCCTGCTCATCCCGATGGTCTTGACGATGTATTCTTTCGTGATGACATGGGCACTCTTCGTCGAATCTGATGTGCGGTGATTACACCAAACGATTCGGATGAGTTGCAAGGGCTTGCAGTGAGCTTTTTCATAGCCTAGCGAATGTACTGGGGGACCCTTGCAATTCAAAGCATAACGCTCGTGCTGGGTCAATAACTATACCCTCCTTTCTTCATTCACACCATTGCTAATCATCTGCATCTAGCAACGCAGTTGTCCATTCATTTTGGAATACACCTTGTGGGTCAAGCGCCTTACTGACTGAGCGAAAAGTATCGAACTTAGGATACAAGGAAGTCAGTTCACTAGCTTCTAGGGGGCTAATTTTGCCCCAATGAGGGCGAGCTTGGAATTGTTTAGACATACTTCGGGCCATGAACCTAGAAAATAGGTCGAACCCCGCTCTGCGTGAAGGTTTTGCGTAACTGATGAAACTCACCGCATACCAGTCTTGGTCTTCACCACTAGCCATTGAAATCAAAGTGTCATCAGGAAGTACTCGTCGCACACAGATAGGGTAGTGGTGGCAGTACTGATTTTGAAGTTCGTCTAAGTCCTCTTGCATGCCAAGATCATCGATTCGGCGCTGATTGACCTCTGATAATGAGGTATCTTTACTCCCTGCAACCTCGATGACTTCTTTGGTAAATCTGAGGGCTTCAGGCAACTGGTCTCGGGGTACGAATAATTCAATCTCGATGTGCCTAAACGCCTCGTGCTTCATCAATAACATGGACGAGGAGCGGTCTGTGACTTTCCACTTGCGAATAAGGAATAGAGATACTGTGCGGCGAAAACTAAACCGAATCATGCGTCGGCTTCGCAAAACACGCTTTAGGAATAATATCTTCAAATGCAGCCCATAGTCCATCACTCCCATCCAGTAGAGACGATACATCTTGGAAAGGAAGGACCGTTTACCAGTATCCTCAAACCGGTGTTGAGTGAAGTATGACCAGCGCCATGGGATGAAGTAAAACTGCTGGAGTGGATACGACTCTTCTGCACTCAGAACGTCTTCCAATCTTCGAGACTCCGTGAAATGCTCCTGCACGTTGTACTGTGCGCGGCATCTAAGTTTCACGGACAGAATAATTCCAAGTGAACCCAGTGAACAACGAGCTGCCAACAATTCATCTCCCGCACTTACCTCATCGATGAACGCCTTCCCAGATGATTCGTCATATCTTGCCAGTCTCACTTCTTCGACATAGTGCGACATACTGTGGCGACCCGACCCATGAGTACCTGTGGAGATAGCTCCCGCTATAGTCTGTACATCGATTAGCCCTAGTGAATGTAAGGTGGCACCGCCGCGATTCAGTTCCTTGAGAAGACGCTTGATTTGACAACCAGCCCCTACTGTGGCAACAAACTGATCACCATCTGGCTCGAGTAATACATCGTTCAATCGACGCAAATCTAGTTGCACACCATCGCCCAGTATAGCCTCGCTCCAACTATGCAATCTCCCCACGGCACGAATACTCTGGCCCTGATGCCGGTCGAGGATTTCCAATACTTCCTGCTCGTTGACTGGAGTATAGGCTGCCGAAGGCTGAAGCACACGGTTGCGGCCGAAGTTACGCTTTCTGTCTCCCGGCACAGCATTATCTCCTCCCTTTGATATTTCATTATATCCAATCAAAGGGCTCCCCTTTTGTAATGGGTTTTAATCACGCATTGAATTGTATAAATCCATGTCTAATTTATTTTTTTCTTCGATTTGTAATTCTGTAGGCGGGAGGTGTTTTCGTTGTTTGAGATAGTTGAATAATCTAATCCACCTTAACTTCAAAAGGAGGATTGATGCTCTTTTTTTGTCGCCAAATGTTGGGTGCGTAGTATCGCTTTCTTTGGACCATCCTAATTCGTCTAATGCAGACATACCATCTTCTGCAATAATGATGTAATCGAAGAGGGAAATATTTGATTTGGCGATTGCTAAATCTTCTTTTCCACGTGCAAAAATTCGAGTATAATATTCTGATGAAGAATGTAGATGGCCTTCATTCAGATATTCGGCATAGGATGTTGCCTTTGTCCACATCCAATAATGGTCATAATTGTAGTTAGAAATTAATCGCTTAATCGGGTGTCTCAAACAAGTTAGTAGTGTTACTCTTTCGTCGTTTGCCAGGATTTCAAAGTCGGCCCCGCCCCATTCACAAGCAACAAATGTGACTCCACTATTTTCACATTCGTCAATAAATGCTGTCAAATCGTTTCCTTCCATCTTCCAAAGGGGAATTACTTCTCCCTCTCTCACTGGGTTTCCGTTTTCATGAGTCGGCCAAAATGTCTCGCCGTTGGCCATTGCACGTCTAATCACATAGGTTCCTGCTGCCTTATGCAGATGTTGAAACCATACTAGGCGATAACTTGCCATCAGGTAGTGCTCTGGATTCACCCCTTTGACGGTTGCGAGGGGAAAGGGACATGGACAACCACCTACGCCCCTACGGGTATGAGAGATGTTCGAATCGAGTCCGATACCATGGGAGAGTTGGAAGTTCCTGCAGATCGTTACTACGGATGCCAGACCGCGAGGTCCCTAATCAACTTCGATATTGGTGATGACAAAATGCCGCGAGAAATCGTTCGGGCGTTTGGAATACTCAAGCAAGCGGCGGCAAAAGTCAATGCTGATTTGGGACAACTAGACTCTGATGTTTCAAAATTAATTATTGCTGCTGCTGAAGAGGTTGTTAATGGGAAATTGGATGACCATTTTCCTTTACGCATTTGGCAAACCGGTTCTGGAACACAATCGAATATGAATTCAAACGAAGTTATTGCAAACCGTGCAATAGAAATGGCGGGGGGGGTACTTGGATCCAAGAGTCCTGTTCATCCAAATGACCACGTTAATCGCGCACAGTCCTCCAACGATACCTTTCCAACTGCGATGCATATTGCCAGTGCTGAAGCTTTCACTCATGAGTTACTGCCCAGCCTTGCAAATTTGAGAGATGCACTAGCGATAAAATCGGATGAATGGTCTGATGTTGTAAAAATTGGACGTACTCACTTAATGGATGCTGTACCTTTAACACTCGGGCAAGAAGCAAGTGGCTGGGTTGCACAATTAGATGCTGATATTCGAAGAATTGAATTTGTGTTAGAAGATTTACACGAGTTGGCATTAGGAGGTACTGCAGTGGGTACCGGACTCAATACTCATGCCGAGTTTGCAGATAGAGTGGCTGCTGCCATCGCATTGAAAACGAGTCTGCCGTTTGTTTCAGCGCCAAATAAATTTTCACAATTAGCCGCTCATGATGCTGTTGTATCTGCGAGTGGCGCACTCAACACCTTGGCTGTAAGTTTGATGAAAATAGCCAACGATGTACGTTGGCTAGGTTCTGGGCCAAGATGTGGACTTGGAGAATTATCACTTCCCGCTAATGAGCCAGGATCCTCTATTATGCCAGGAAAGGTAAACCCAACTCAATCCGAGGCCCTAACAATGGTTTGCTGTCAAGTGATGGGCAATCACACGGCCATCACAATCGGAGGAAGCCAAGGTAATTTCGAATTGAATGTATTCAAACCAATGATGATTCACAATCTATTGCATAGTGCACGGATTCTATCAGACTCAATGCGCGCGTTTAGAGAAAAGTGCGTGGAAGGTATTGAGCCAAATAGGGATGTTATCAAAAATCATCTAGAGAATTCACTAATGTTAGTTACAGCTTTGAATAATCATATCGGATATGATAAATCTGCAAAGATCGCTAAAAAGGCACACCAGGAAGGCACGACTCTGAGGGAAGCCGCTCTTGAATTAGGGTTCCTTACCAATGAAGAGTTCGACCAGTGGGTTAGGCCTGAAGAAATGACTGGCGTAAATTAATCACCAATCAAAAGTGGTCGCGAAGAAGATTTACGTCCTTAAGAGTCATAAGCGGAATGCACTGGCACCCGTTTACCTGTGAAAGCAGGATGGGAGAACTGGCAGGGGGGTTTCATCCGGGTGGGATATCCGCCCCCCTGCCAGCCTCCGCTGGTGGCCGTCGAGTCGTCGTCACCTTTCTTCACTCCGAAAAGTGCTTTCCAGTTCGTTGACATCTTGTTTCCAAGGTGCCTTCTTCTCAACAGCCGGGTACTGTTCATCTTCCACCGAAATGGTAGATTCCCAGGGTGGTATTGATTTCACATCGCCCGAAGGTCCTGTTTCCTCTCTACCGGTGTTGTTTTTCACATTCTCACCGAAGTGATCGTGCTTCCTCCAACGGTGGCCATCCGTTTTTTTCGAGTTTCCCGAAGGTTGCTCTCCAATTCGGTCTTGGCCATGGAGGTCCGTTTCAACTCACTTCCGAAGAAGTGGGTTGCGCGGTTTCCGTCCGTGGTTGGTCCGTTTCCAGTTTTGCATCCCGAAGGTTGCATCCCTGATTCGGTCTCCGCCCGTGGTTTCCAAGCCGAAACTTTTCCACCAAGCCGTTTGTTGTAACAGAGGTTGTTCCGAAGAACTGTTACTGCTACTCCTCCCGGCTGTTGCACAGTCTTTGGTAATTCCACAACAAGTTGTGGCCCTCCCTATACCACATTCCTCGAAAGATATGTGGCTGATTCTTCGCCGAAGCTCCGTATCATCCTGTGGGCGGAGGGACTTTCTGAACTCGAAAGTTCACAATCTCCCCGATCGCCTCACTCGCTCCGTCTCCAGAGTTTGTGACCAACACTTTGCTCGGTTTGAGCGTCCGGTTGGCAAGGGTCCCAGAGGGCTTCCGGAGAAGTCCTCCACCACTCCTTTCAGAGCGGCAATATTCATGTGTGCAGAGGCGGCAAATAAACCTTACGCTTTTTTCGGCTGTTTTCCATGCGAAACGGGGGTCTACGGCTATGCTTTCCACTGTATCCACTGGAAGATTTGTTCAATAAATAACATCATTCTCGTAGTGATCGAAGTTTAGCAGCCAAGGCAGATTTTCGACCATCCGTAGATGATGATTTTTCAGATGAACGGCGTTCAAACAATTCCTTTTCCCATACCAGGATTTGGCCATCGTCAAAACCGATACCGATTCTTAATTCAGATGAAGTCGAAACTCTTGGCCGTGAAGTTGAAGCTGAAGTGATTAATTTGCCATCTGAGCCTCTAACCTCAACAACGCCCGTGGTAATTTGCCACCGGCCGCACCAATGTAATTCATTGAAACCAGATACTTGGGTTGTAATTTGAGAGCCTGGTGCTTTCCATAATTCAGTTGAGTCGGGTGAACGGGCAACTAATGTCCCATTTTCTAATGCAATGACAAATCCGCTTTCAGAACACAATACAGAATCTATCGAAGTTTCTTCTTTGGAAACCTTTGCGCCATCTAATGACGATACGGTTCCGTCTGCATGACCAAATAGTGTTCTTTCTCTACCCGAAACTCCGCATGTTACCGGAGACTCGGTTGCCAAATTGTGATATTCGTTTCCAATCAGTACGCCGCACTTCGGACGACCAAGCCCTACGATTAAGTCCGCTTCAGAAGCAATGAACCATGGTCTTTCGTCCATGCGATTAACATTCAGTAATTCTCCTTCACGTGTGAAGTTCCAAATCCCGCTTTCCATAAAATCGCCATGCTCGATATCGTACACGCTTGAGGTAGCTATAATTTGGTCATTGAAAGTGGTAAGTAAGTCTGCTGAACCTTCCAATGCATGGCTCCATTGAATTTCTCCATCGATTACGCAAGTGATATGCAGGCCTGACGTGACTACGACTAATTCACCATCAACCAAAATACATTCAATTCGGTCTTCGCATTGTGTCCCCCACAATAGAGTACCTTCGTGGTCCCATTTTTTGAGGGCCCCGTCCCATCCCCCGGCGATTATGGACGCGTCCTCGCCGATGTGTAAAGCGCTAACTGGTTGGCCGAGATCGCGAATCATCCACGCCGCTTGAACCAAATCCATGTTATGGCCAACTGGGATGAAGGGAATAGGGTGTCGGCCTCAAGCATCTATAATTAGCGACTTACGAGGTACTGTAAATGTCAGGGCGAAGGCCATTATCGAAAATAAACATGCGCTGTAGTAGTGTCCAGCAGTGAAAAAGACAAGAACACAAGAGGTTTGAATCATACCTCTCGACCCTTTCTTTATTCCAACAAAGGCGAAGCCTGAGGCGATTAATGATAGGCCAATCATTGCCCATCCGACTGTAATATACAATCCTGCTGCGGATTCATCGATTAGAGGAAATTCCATTTCCTCATCGTGATAGTTTATTTCTCTAAAGCAAGAACCATTCAAATTTTCATTTGCACAATCCTCATTATCAAAATCGGTAGTTACTGGTAAGTCGAAATTAATTGTACTGAATCCTCTAGATTCCATTGGCGAGGGGGGGTTGAGAATAATTCTGTGATAAACTGTATCGTGCATATCATCAGAATTCCATCTCGTGATCTTTATTGAGGTTAGCCCGGGCGTGGCTCCAGAGAACGAAAATTCTCCTTGTTCGTTTGTTTGAATTCTCATTGCATCTAACGTTCCATCTTCATGGGTGATTTCAATAACAACAGTTGCATTTACTACGGGGTTGCCGTCTGAATATACCGTGCCAGAAAAGTCTGCTGAGTCAAAGGGTGCTCCTTTTGCCATTCCGTTAATCCATTCATGTGGACGAACTAATCCAGATTCTGGACTGATAAAATCAAGTCCGTTTGCAATTCCAAGGCCACAGATAATGAATACAAAAATACCAATCATCCGTAATACGGGGTGGCCGTCTTCGCTCTTTACTTCGAATACAACTCCGCTTGATTGGAAAACAGGTTCCGCCTCAGGCAGACCTTCTATGTCTTCGAGGAGTTCTGCCATTGTCATGCCTATACGTCCGTCCTACTTGATAGAGACGCGTCCTTCAGAATTAGCGATTAATCGCTGAAGTTCGGCTTGGCCACACCACAATGTAAGTTCGAATCCGATTTTATCTGTCACGATTCCTAGGTCATAGATTTGGCTTACGTAGGCTTCCGGGCTTCTAGAACCGGGGAGGCCTTGTGAAACAATTAACGTGGTTTTAGGTCCATATAATGAATACATTATCGATTCTCTCAATTCCTCCAAACCTTGGCCTATGTGAGAAGATACAACCAATGCATCGGGTAAGCCCATTGTTCTGACTACTTCCTGGGCTTCTTCGATGTCTCCTCCTTTATCGCTCTTGGTTAGAACGACTTTCATGTGAAGTGCCTCGCCGGTGTTTCTATCGAGAACTTCTCGTCGCGATGTGGAAAGTTTCCTTTTTAATTCGCTAGTTTCATCACTGCTATCTGCAAGTAAAAGAAGGAGGTCGCAGCGTAATGATTCATCAAGAGTTGCGTGGAATGCATCTAGAAGATCTGAAGGAAGTTCGTCTATGAATCCAATCGTATCTGCAAGAAGAATCCTTGGGCTCATTTCCATCCTACCAACTGTGGTTTCCAAAGTGGAAAACAGTTTGTCTTCTACAAGGACTTTTTTGCCTGAAAGCGCGTGGAATAACGAAGATTTGCCTGCATTTGTATAACCTGCAAGGCCCACGGTTCTCGCTCCACCTTTAATCCGTTGTCTACGGCGTTCTTTTCGAGCTATGGCGTGTTTTTGTTGCTTCTTTTTTAATTGAGTCAATTCCCTTGAAACTGTAGTCAGCACACCTTGAATCGCTTGTTTACCCCCCCCGCCAAATCCTGCTCTTTCTCCGGTAGTTTGTTGATTTACTAATTCTCTCAAGACTGTCCTATCTGCTTGTAATTGAGCAATTCTAACTTGGGTTCGTGCTTCTACACTACCAGCATGAGAAATGAACAGAGAAAGGAGTAATCGCACTCGGTCCCATACTTCGACTTGAACGAATTCATGGACGCTTACCAATTGCCCAGGCGAAGCATTGGAATGGATTATAACCAAATCTACGCCATGCCATGGGTGGCCTTCAACCGCACTAGAAATCTCATCTGCTACATCTTGAAGTCGCCCTTTCCCAAAATATGTGCGGGGGTTTTCAACTCCTTTTTGATGTTGGATATCAACAATTTTTATTCCCATTGTTTCTGCTAATGCGATCAACTCAGATGGCTCCCCCTCTTTATGCAATAGAATTGCGCGGCGGCCTTCATGGTTTGTTCTTGCTTCACCAAGTGCAACTCCGCCGGTACCGGCTAGAACTGGAATTGGCTCATCCATGTAACTGTGAAGAGGTTTGGTTGAAAGAGTCATGCCAAGAGTCGCAACTCTCATTTGGTAGAGTCGCTAGTTTGTAGTATGGCCGAGAAATTCACCGCCGTTCTAGAATGGAGTGGTTCGGTTGAAATCGGGCAACGCCTTTCCAATCTTGTACCGGATAATGTGAAATCAGAATTAGTTGTTTCCAATGATTTAGCAACCTTAACAATCACTATTGAGGGAGATAGTTTAGAGCAATTAAGAGAAAGTGTTGATGCAACGTTGGCACTTTTTTCAGATTATGATTAATTTAAATCAAGAATAACTGGTGCGTGGTCACTCACTTCTAAGCCACCATCTCTGTCGATTTTTACAGATTTTAACCGGTCTGCTGCAACTTGATTCCCCAATAAATAATCAATTCTCCAACCCCTATCCTTGGCTCTTGCTTGACCACGGTTTGACCACCAAGAGAATATTTTCGCATCCTCTCCTACATGCTCTCTGAATAAATCGTGCCACCCTTCATTGAGTAAATCACTAAACCATTCACGCTCATGGGGGAGAAAACCACTACTTTTTGCATTTCCTTTGGGATTCCAAATATCATTTTCTGTATGTGCGATATTAAGGTCGCCTGCTACTATAACCGCTTCTTCAGATTCAAGAAATGGCCTAATATATTCTCTCCACTGAGCCATCCAAGTTTCTTTGTAGTTCTGACGTTCTTCCTTTGAAGAGCCGCTTGGAAGGTATGTGTTTACCAATGTAATATCGCCGTGTTTTGTAACTAGTACTCGGCCTTCAGAATCATTTGGATCAATGTCTCCCCCCATTCCTCTTTCAACTTCTATCATTGATGATTTAGAAATTGTTGCAACCCCAGAATACCCTTTCTTTTGCGCAGGGTGGAGTATCATTTCACTGCCTTCTGGAATGGCCCATTCTTTGGGTAGTTGCTCTTCTAGACAGCGGGTCTCTTGTAGCATCCAGATATCAGCATCGATATTCTTGATGAATCGATCTAAGCCCTTGCGAATTGCAGCTCGTATTCCATTAACGTTCCATGTAACAATTCGCATAGTCGGCCCACCTCCTGTTAGTCTTTCAAATGACACCATCTGAAAGATGGCCTGTTGAATCGGTAAGTGTAATCGATTCATTGGCCCTTTTTGTGATTATATGAGAACGCCAGCCTGATACTCTTTCATCGAGTAAATCCTCAATCGCTGAGACCCCTCTGGTAAGAGATATGCATGAGAAGTGTGACATTCCTGGAGCTTTTAGCGAATGTATTGCTGCGAGATCAATTATTGCTACATCTTCTTTGATTATCCCGTGTAACCCCTTGAGTGGTTTGTTATCTAAAACAACATCTAGTGTAGATACTTTGATCGCTTCGCCCTCAGGAGAGCCATCACACATTTTCACAATATCTGCTTCAACTTTCAGACCCTTTGAAGTAACAACGCCACCATCGTATTGCTCGACAATTTTCATTCCGGTTTGAATCGGGACTCCGACTTCTTCAAGAGTTGATGCAAGCCTTCCAATTAATCCAGCCCAGCCTTCTCCTACAACACACAATCTACCTTTCATCAGAGCCTTACGCCTTTCAGGGTGATCTTGCCCCCATCCAGAAAGAAGAAGAATTGCTTCATCTCTGATTGGGTCTTTTCCTAATTTATGGGCCAGCATTTGTTTTGGGTTATTCAACGGTTGAAGCATACCATGGTCAACAATCAGTACTTTGTGCGGCATTATTGGTCTTAAAGATGGCTTTACTCGGCTGACCTTTTTGATCATTTTATGCAATTCTCCGCCCTTTAACAAAAGATGGGGACCATGTTCTAATTGATGGCCGTGGGACTCCTCGCTGGTCCCCCTGCCCCCTATTCTCTTTCGTTTTTCAATAATGAATACTTGATTGTTAGCGAGATGTTCACGTGCCGCAGTAACTAATCCTCGGATGCCCGCGCCAACTACGAGAACCCGCTTCATGCACATGCCAAGTAGTGCATAACCATGAAGTCCTCGTACCTCTAGCGCCAAACATGGCTGGAAAATCTCCTCCCCCTCATGATAGGGGCGCGGTTTTATGGGACCCTTCTGCTGGGCCTACACGGATGCTGATATCTAGTATTGACAGATGGACTAGTTCCCTTCTTGCCGATGATGGTATTGATATGCCATTCATGGGCGGCTCTGATTCAATTGATGCTAAAATTGTGGCTCGCAGTGATGGCATTTTAGTTGGGTGTGCAGCTGTTGAACATATGCTACAAATTTGGGCAGGAAGTTTACAGATTTCTTGGTCTCATGGCGAAGGGCGCAGAGTCACGCCGGGAGATGAAATTGCAATCTTAAGTGGTGAAAAAGGCGCTGTATTAGCAATGGAGAGAACTATTCTCAATATTCTAGGTCAATTATCGGGTATTGCCACCGAATCTAAGCGCTGGTCATCTAAAGCCCCGGGTCAAATTGCCTGTACAAGGAAAACAATTTGGGGATTGCTAGACAAGTGGGCCGTTCACATGGGTGGCGGACTAACACATAGGCTTACGAAACAAGATGCTCTTATGATTAAAGAAAACGATATTGCCGTAATGTATCCTGAAATTCAAGGCAATGCTGCTCGTATTACCAAATATCTTGCTGAGGTCAATATTGATGAGTGCGGTGCCTTTCTAGAAATAGAAGTTCGCGACGAAAAGGAAGCAATAATGGCGGCATTTGCTTGGTCAGAAAAGAGAATGATTGAGGGATGTGACCGATTGGTAATCATGTTGGATAATTTTGGCCCAGAACGTTGTAAGGCTGTTGCCAATGAACTTACTGAAATGGGATTGCGAGAACATGTGGTGCTTGAAGCAAGTGGAGGCGTTGTTCTTGAAAATCTAGAAGATTGGCGCGAATGTGGGTTGGATGTTCTTTCGACCAGTACAATTAATCGCGGAACTACTCCACTAGATATATCAATGCTAGTTGAAAATAATTGAGGAATAAATATGACTGAAGAAATTGCAGACCCGAGCCATCCACGTTACCAATCTCTAATGATGCGAAAGAAGGTTTCAGACGCTGGAGCAAAAGGAATGTTGGCCGAATCTGCAATGATTGCGCATGGTAGGGGTGAGGCTTTTGATTACCTCCTTAGTGAGCAAACTATTGATTCTGCATTTGCGGCAACAAAGGAAGTTGCTGCAAGGCTTGTCAAAGCAAAAAAACCTGTTTTATCATTAAATGGTAATGCAATTGCACTCGCTGCTCGAGAGTTTTTACTAATTGCAAGTCAACTAGGGTGCCCTATTGAAATCAATATCTTTTATCGTACACCACAAAGAATGGGTGCTCTATTAGCCCATCTTAAATTATTGAATACCAATCTTGATTTAGATGTTGAAATTCTTGGAGGGGTTCCTGATGCCCGCATTCCTGGACTAGAAGGGCCGAGAGCAGCCTGCCAACAGAAGGGGATTTTTGAAGCCGATACAATCCTTGTACCATTGGAAGATGGTGATAGGTGTGAAGCGCTAATTGCAATGGGTAAAGAGGTACTAGTTATCGATCTTAATCCACTTTCACGCTCAGCCAGAACTGGAACTGTGGCAGTCGTAGATGAAGTTACAAGAGTTGCAAAGAACTTGGTGCAACTAATACCACAAAAACCAGAAATCACTGATTGGAATAATGACCAAGCTCTACAAGATGCTCTAAACCATATAGTAAAAACCATGTCGAAGAAATTCGAATAATTATTCTCACAATTCTTTGAGTTTGACTGAAAGGCGGTCCGAAATAGATTCTCCGACATCGGAACAGGTGGCTGTGCCGCCAAGGTCATAGGTCAGAGATTTGCCATCACGAAGGTGGTCTGCAACACTATCATCAATGAGTTTTGCAATCATTACCAATTCTTCTTCATCGTCTTTACGGCCCAGCCAATCAAGCATCATTTGGATGGAATTAATTGAAGCGATAGGGTTGACCTTGTTCTTGCCTGCATGTTTGGGGGCGGAGCCATGGACTGGTTCGAAAAATGCTCTTTCGTCTCCAATATTTCCAGAAGCAGCCATTCCCATGCCACCCTGTAATACTGCACCCAAATCGGTTGCAATGTCTCCAAACATATTGGAAGTGACAACCACATCGTAGTACTCAGGAGAGCGGGTTAGCCATTGCATGAAAGCGTCGATATAACTGTAATCTAGTTCGCTATTTGGGTAATTTGTTGCGACGCTATCAAATACGCGGCGGAATAATTGACATCCTCTAGTGACATTTGATTTATCGACACAGGTTACTCTTTGAACCCCATCTACTGGCGCGCCGTTTCTGGTTTCTGCAATTTCAAAACCCATGCGAATCAGGCGTTCACTACCGTCGGAGGAAATTGGTCGTGGATCATAAGCAACTTCTCCCGACAAACCAGGGAAATTAAGTTCCGGGGGTTCGTATGGGTCTCTGCCTAATGCTCGGTCAGCGCTTCTTCTCAGCAATGAATGGTACAATCCTTCTGTATTTTCTCTCAGGATAGTCATATCAACCATACCCGGTTGCCATACTTGTGTAAATTTACCATGAATCTTATGCGGTACACCTTCATACAGTTTGATCGGTCTAACATTTGCATATAGGTCTAAGCCGCTTCGCATACCTAAAATTACTGAGCCCCCGGCAAGATCGCCGTTGGGTAACGTTGCGCCAGGATGGCCGATTGCGCCTAAATAAATTGCATCGGCCTCATCTCGACAAAATTCAAATGACCCTTCTGCCCATTCTTCGCCGGTTTTTTTGTAGTGTTGCCCACCACATGGAATTACAACCTGTTCAAACCCATGATTGGTATGAGTTTGGACGGTGTCCAAAATTCGCATCGCTTCAACCGCTACTTCTCGGCCAGTTCCATCTCCGGGCAAGATTGCGATACGGTGGTCGCTCATATCCGTGCCATAAGTCGCCCCTACATGAACGCGCTCCCATGTTAACTTTGGAACATATTTGAGGTTCTTGTCCACTGGAAGACGCTTTGAGAGATGATATCCGCGCAGTACATCACAACTCCAATCGAAGTATACCTCGCTATTGCATACTGTATCTTTATGGAGCGCCACAACACCGCTTACTATCATGGCTGAGGACTCTCGCGATAAGACGGAAGCGAAATTGCGAATTGAGCAAATGCCTCTAGCCGTAAAGCGATTGGTAGATGTGATGATTGGAATTGACTCCAATTTTAATATTGAAGATTGGCTCATAAAAAAAGCCAATGAAGATATTGCATTAATTGAAATGGATATTGATAGAGAAAAGTTGCAACTTGAGCAGCGAATACATCGTCTAACATCCCTAGCTAATCGCCTAGCGCCTGAAGATATCCGTGAAATCCCGCAGGGGCAAACCAATTTATTCGATTGCTTCGATATACCTCTCTCCTTAAAGCATCTGACAAACCGTATCGAAGAAATCGTCGATATTGAGCCTCATCCTGCAGGCACGTTCATCAATCTACTTCCCGATGATAATTGTGATGACCCTCTCCTAGCAGTAACTGCCCAAATGATGTTGATTATTGTACAAGAAAAAGTTGGCAGCGGAGCAAGTTGGGCTGACCTAGATGACCTGTTTTCACCGTTATTGGGCAATGGAATTGCTCCTGAAGAGTGTGAAGAAGCACTGGACCACTTGTTAATGACTGGTCAAATTCACGAAGTTGATGACAATTGCTTCGTCCCCGATGAGTAAAAACGTGGGAGCCCACGGATACCCTACTACTTCTCAATATAGTGCGGCAACATATCTATTGGTATGGGAATTGGAAGGTCGATAATAATTGGAGTTGCCGCTTGGGCGCTCATGTCTATGATGGATACCCCGCCGAAATTTGCAATCGGTATAGGCATCTCTACTGCATTCATCATGGAATCAATATTTCAAGCTAGCACAAGGAGTCATCTAAAACACAAGGCTAGTGGGCTGCAGACTGAGCTAAACATTGCAATACATCAAATCAGTGACATGAAAAGAGCCCTGGATGTCACTACTACTGATCTTCGAGCAGCATTAGAAGAACTTTACCGCAGAGATGCCATTGGGAGTCCTGCGGCCAGAGAATTATTAGCGCGACAAGAAGAAGCAATGGATGCGCAGAGAGTTGCTCTAGATCGTTCTACTGACCGTTCCTTCGAAACTCTTGAATCCCTTGAGCGCATGATTATATCACAGGGCCAACAAACATCTCGTGTACAGGAAGTTCTTTCGATAGTTCTTGAAAAGTTAGCCCTAGAACCTCGTCAACACATCAATATGAGGGATTCTGTACTCACTCAAGAGAACAATTCAACACCTGCAATGACTGACGACATCATATCCCTACTGGCTTGATGTGGTTTTATGGTCGACTCAATCCGAGAATTAAGACATCTCAAATTACGTTCAACTGCGTTTAGTATTTGTCTAAGTATAGGAATTATTTCAATTGCGTTTGCAGTTATTTTAGGGTTGGGTGCCGCAGATCCGTTGTCTACAGGAGGGCACTTCATCGCACTCGCTATTGGTTGTACGTTAATTCTTTTTGCCGCCTTCTTTCATGCAAATGAAGAAACATTTGCTTCGAGATATGATATGACGCATATTTTGGATATTGATGACAAAGAAGAACGCTATCTAGCCTATTTAGAACATTTGTCGGACTGGATTGAGCCGGGAATGGAGGATATTAATCCAACATTGACAAGGGGCGGCGACCCATCCGGGCCGGATTGGGGGAAGACCGATTTCAAGTTGGGCCATGAGCCAACACGCCGAGATGCAATTATTGAAGGAGAAAAATACTCTGGACTTGAAGGAGAATTGACGCCTGGAGAAAAATTAGTTGAACAAGCAAATGTCGACTATGCCGGTGTTGCTCAACGGCGATGGGAAAAGGCTGAGGCAAACGACCCCGACCTTGTAGAGTATGGAGTTGAGCGATTGGGAGATCTTGTTCGAACTGAATATTTTGAGAAAAATGCCGAAGATGGCGTGTTTACTAAACTCGTTCAGGATAATGATGAGTCCCAGTGATTCAATAAGCGTAGGCGCCGAGGGTTGAAGGATGAAGGCCATCATAGTAGCGGGAGGCCATGGGAGCAGATTGTTGCCCATGACTAACCATACTCACAAAACATTGCTCCCTCTATGTGGCCAACCAATTATTGATTATGCCCTTGCAACTATACGAAATTCGGGCATTACTGAAATTACAATAATTGGTAACAAATTTATTGATAAAATTAGAGCTCATGTGGGTCATGATGTAAATTATGTCCTTGAGAGTGAGCCGAAGGGTGTTGCTGCAGCCCTTCAACTAGCTAGAGAGCATAATGAAAATTGCCCATTACTAATCTGGTTTTCAGATAATATTACTAATCTCAATTTGAAAAACGAGGTTCGTACCTTTTCACATGGCGCTGTATTATTGACAAGAGAGGTTGAAAATCCAGAAGATTTTGGAATTGCGATTATGAAAAATGGAGAGATTGTTGATGTTGTTGAAAAGCCAGTTAATTCATCTAATAAACTTGCAATTGGTGGAATTTACATGTTTGATGCAACATTTTGGCAGAGATTAGATGCCGCCCAGAGATTATCTGATTTTTCAATATCAGACATTACTAAACAATACATCAAAGAAGGTAGTGCAAAGGTTATCTCTGTTGGAGAAAATACGTGGATTGATTGTGGAACACCTGAAAACCTCATGCGTGCTGCCCAAATGGTGGAAGAGGGTTTATTTTCGATTGGAGTGGATTAAATGAAGATTGGAATAATTGGTGCGGGAATGGTTGGTGGCGCTATTGAGCACTGCTTTAGCGACACACACGAGTTGTTTGTTCACGACCCTATGCGTAACACCGAATTGGCCCATGTCACCAAAAACTGTGATTTGGCATATATTGCAGTTCCAACTCCTGCGAACGATGATGGTTCTTGCGATACACGCATAGTTGAAGAAATTCTATCGCAGTTGCCCCCTGGTTTCATCGCTGTAATCAAAAGTACTGTTATTCCAGGAACTACAACGATGTTGCAAAAAAAATATCCTCACTTAAAATTAGCATATTCGCCTGAATTTTTAGTTGAGAGAAACCGCCTAGAGGATTTTGGTAATCAAAAAATATTGATTGTAGGTACTGAACATACCGATGTTGCTGAAATCGTGTTTCAACATCACTACTCGGCGGGTGTGCTGATAGGAAACAATACATTTCATACAAATTGTACTGAAGCCGAGATGGTGAAGTATACCAAAAATAATTTCTATGCTATGAAAGTAATTTTTGCAAACCAAATGTACGATATTTGTCAAGCCATTGGAGTTGATTGGTCCAAAATTAGGGACATCATTACTACCCCTCAGGATCAACCGATAGGTGAATCTCACCTTGAGCCTTTGATGGGTTTGAATCGTGGATTTGGCGGTAAGTGTTTGCCGAAGGATTCCTTGGCTTTACGAGAATTGGCACGTAATCACGGTGTTAATTACGCCTTGTTAGATGCTATTCAAACCGACAATACAGCACTGAGAGAAAAGTCCACTGGTGAATCTTCTGACGTAATTACGGAGGACGATTGATGCTAGGGGCGCATGGGTCGTTCCGAAGATATTTGTTAACTGCTAGTGTCAACTTTTTAGCATTCTATTTACTATTCCTAATCTTCTTGTTAATCCTACCAGAGGATAATTATTGGCCGACTATAACTTGGTCGATTGCTTGGATTCTAGGTTCGTTTATCGCACATTGGACGCATAGAATTTGGACCTTTCATTCGCAAAGAGATACTAAGTGGACAATTCCAGCGAGTATGGGGTTATACACCATCGGGTGGATTGGTTCCTCTGCTTGCTATTACATCGGAACTGTGAGTTGGGGAATAAACACCTGGGTTGTGTTCTTCATTAATTCTAGTCTGTGGGGCGTACTGAATTATATCGGGCAACGGGAAATCGCCTTCAAACAAATTAGTATCTCTCCCCTTTCATAAATCGGATTAATGCTTTCAAAATACCCACGCGTGGCCGTTTGCAAAGTCCGAGTCGCCAATCTAATTCGTCGGCTTTATCGTATTGTACCAAATCATCGAAACCGCCAATGTACTCGTTATTTATGAAAATTTGAGGGATGCTTTTTGCACCACGGGTTCTAATTGAAAATTCGGCATCTACCTTCCTAGATTTGCCTAATTTTTTTTCATCATATGCTACGCCTTTCTTGTCAAGATAGTGTTTAGCGCTAACACAGGCCGGGCACCCTTTGTTCGTGTAAACCTCTATTTCCGCCACACCGTTTCGTACCAATGGTTACATTTGAATGTTCCATCGAAGCGAGGCATTGAAATCATGCAACGCTTACGCCATCTACATGCTACCCGATACGGTGCACAAATTACCACAGTCCGAACGATTCGCATATGCTATGCTGTTGGCTTATATGACGCGGGTCGACAACGAATTAACTGTTGAAGAGATGTCAATGTTTGAACAGCGTTTAGGTACAGCCCTATTGTCACCAAAACAGCGTGACATGATTCGTGCTTCATTGAAAAATCCCCCTACTCTGGAGAAGTGTTTAGAAAATCTTGGTGAAGAATCTGGACGATTGGCACTTAGAGATGCTGTTCTTATGGCTGCAGCCGATGGAACTGTAGATGAAGATGAGCGGGAAGTTCTAGATGAAATCGCTGAGTATCTTGGACTTCAAGCGGATGCTGTCAATCGGTTATTGTCTTGGACTGTAGAAGGTTATGCTTGGATGCAATCTGGATACGATCTTCTAAATGACCTGTCAAGGTGATTGGTCTGTTACCAGATGCTGCACTGTCTCTTCCAGAAGAGCAGCGCCGAAAGATTGCGTGTATTCTTGTTCTTGTGGCCGCATCAGATGGTGCATTGGTCCGCGAAGAAATTTCAGGCATTGAAGCAGCTATGGGTTCCATGATGTTACATCCGGAAAGTCGTGAAGAAGTAAGACAACTTCTAACACAGCCTCCAGAACTAGAATCTATCCTTGATGGAATGGAAGTTTCTGCAATAAGAATCGCATTAAGGGATTCGGCTTTGTTAGCTTCTGTTGATGGAGAATATGATGAGGCTGAATTGTGGGCTTTACGAAGAGTTTCAGATGCCGGAGGACTCTCTGAAAACGAATTATCTAGTATTTTAGATTGGGTTTCACTGTCATGGAAGCATGGAGCATTAGGTCGTTCAATCATTGCTTTACCAATGCCTGGTGACGAGTCCATACTGTGATTTCGAATTGTTTTTTGCTCAAAACGGACTCTTTAGGAATTACTTTCCCAACAAACTGTACTAATTTTCCCCTTGGGTTTTTTGTCGGATGCGGGTTTGACGTTTCCGGAATCAAGAAAAAACACGTTTTCCCCCCCATGCTTTATTATCAGTACCGCCCTCGAAGCAACCAGTGCAATTCGTGAACCCGAATTTCAGTGAGTGGTTATAGTGGGAATACATCCAAAAATAGGAATTACCGGACTCCCGAGGTCTGGCAAATCTGCAGTTTTATCAAAAGTGGTAGAAATGCTTGAAGAAGAAAGAAGGCGCGAAATAAACGCTAGGGGAGGAGATGGTGCCAATACCGACCTCATTGGGGGGTTACGTACTGAACCAATTATGGAAAATTCAGAACGCGTTGGATACAAAGTAATAGATATTCATACCGGGGCTGAAGCTGTTATGGCTCACAAAAGCATAGACAGTAGGCTTCGCGTATTAGGCTACGGTATCGATACCGACTCCTTGGATAGTGTTGCAATACCTGCAATAGAGCATGCAAGGGATTACTCAGAAGTTATCGTCATCGATGAAATTGGAAAGTTTACCGTTGAATCTGAAGGTTTCGTCAATGTAGTTAGGTCTGCACTAGAAGTCGATAAACCAACTTTATTGGCACTCCACAAAAAGAGTCGCCATCCATTACTGCAAGATATTCGAAGAAGAGACGATGCGCGAATTCTCGAAGTGACACCTGTGAATCGTGCCTTGTTGCCTTACAAAATTCATAAATTGATGCGTGAAACATACTGATTTAGGCGTTGGGTTCATTCACTATAATTGATTGGAGTGAGCATGACCCCCGCTGCCAGCGCACAACGCTTACTGGTTGGGACCGGCTTAGGTCTCCTTTTAGCAAGTGGATTGGGTTTTATTTCTGGCATCTTAACAATAGAAACCCCAGAGATCGGTTTTGCAGTTCCTTTTATTGGAATTTTAATGTTAATGTTATCTGTGCCGACTGGTCGTGGAGAAGGGGTTTTGGGCAGAGTGTTTCCTAACGAAAATCGTTCTACGATGGCATCGCGCATTGAATCGGAATTGACTCAAACGAAAACCGATAATGATGTTGGAAATGCTTGGGCTAGACTTGAACATACAGTACTATCGAAGGAATTGGAGGGTGAGGAATGAACATCAACCTACCAAAAAGCGAAGGTGCAAAAAAGAAACAAATGTACTGGAATGTGTGTATTGTTTTGGGTATTATTGCAATCATTTTTCTTGGGATCTCTGGAAGTTCGAGCGATTCGGGAAGCTATCGATATGGGCATGGAACGAACAATTGGGACTGGGTGTATGAATGCGATGATGGGGAGATAATTAGGGGCGAAGGCACTACAAATCCCGATGGTAGTTTAGAATACGCTGATAGTATTGAAAATGATGGCAAAGAGGATTGTGACGATGGTTCTGATGAAATCGATGGTGATAGCCCAATTTACTCAATGCTTGGATCTTCAACGTGTTGCTTCTCTGTTATATTCGGAATTAGTGCATTGAGCACTAGGACAGATGACCAGCGGGTTGTAATTATTCAACAACAACCGCAATACGTACCAGTTGCTCAACCACAGTATATCCCTGTGCCCCAGGTTAGAACGCCTATTCAATCACCTCCTATTCAACAAATCGCCCCTAGCGTGCCTGCTGGGCCAGGAAAGGCAAAACAAACATGGATTAAAGAGGCGCGAAATCTCGAATTAGCTCGCAATTGGGAAGGTGCTGCTGAGGCTTATCAGAAAGCTGAAATGTTTGCTGAAGCCGGAAGAATTAGACAAGAGCACCTAGAACAAAATCAACCGGTTGTTCAAATTGGACAAGTAGGTAATACTGTGCTAAATGATTCTGTCATGATTGCAGATAGCACCCATAAAACCTGTCCTAGTTGTGGAAATACCGCCGACCCTTCATGGAATATTTGCCCGCATTGCTCTAATCAATTGTGAGAAAGGTTTGATGCCTTTAACTGTCTGCAGCAAACCAGAGGGAGAGACATGAGCGAGGTCCCAGAAGGTCTGTACTATACTAAAGAGCATGAATGGATGTTGATTAACGGTGACGAGATTACTATCGGAATTACCGATCATGCTCAAAACGCACTAACAGATATTGTCTATATCGAATTACCTGAAGAGGGTGAAGTTTGTGCTGAAATGGAAGAGTTTGCAATAGTTGAATCCGTGAAATCAGCATCTCCGATTTTTGCACCGCTTTCTGGTGAAATCACCGCGGTAAACGATGACCTTGACGATGCTCCTGAATTAATGAATACCGATCCATACGGCGAAGGATGGATTGTTCGTATGAAATTAGATGATGCTTCTGCAATTTCAAATCTGATGTCGGCTGCAGATTACAAAGCTGAGATTGGTGAGTGAAATTCCAATGCTCCACGTCTATGTTGATGGTTCTTGTATTGGGAATCAAAATGTGGATAGTGAAACGCCTGCAGGCTGGGGTGTTGTAATCATTACTGGATCTAATGATTTAGGTCGAGGTAATGGAGAAATTCTACATGAATTTCATGGAAAGGTGATTACCGACCCTGATGCTGATTCGTTTATTGGCGCAGAGGTGGGTTCAAACAATACTGCTGAACTTTCCGCATTTGCATCTGCTCTACGTTGGATATTAACAGAGGGCGGTGATTCAGACATTGTGATTAAAACCGACTCTCAATATGCTGGAAATCAGGCAACAGGCGCTTGGAAAGCAAAGGCTAACAAACGGTTAGTTTCTCATATTCGTTCTCTTTGGGACGAGGTGTCGTTACTAAGAAAAATATCCTGGGAGCATGTCAAAGCTCATAGTGGCCATCGTTGGAATGAACGCGCTGACCATCTTGCTATTCGTGCGGCAACTGGAGAGGTTCCGCTTTCTCTTTCTTTCTGGAAACCAGGTCAGCGCTGAAGTCTATCATTTAACCAATCTCTGATTTCTTGACTCATGTCTTCTCTTCGTAATGCATAGTCTATTTGGCTCTTTAACCAAGGAAGTGGTGCTCCTGAATCATACCATTGGTATCCCTTGAGTTCGACGCCTACAAGTCCATTGGTTTGCATCCAATGCTGTTGAATAGCAATCGATTGTAATTCTCCATATTCCTCAAAATTGTATTTTTCAAGTAGTTGAGATGTATCTGAAGTGAATATGTATCTCCCACACAAAACCAGATTTGAGGGGGCTGTGCCAGCCTGTGGTTTTTCGACAATTTCTTTCACTAACTCCCCTTCCATAGATACTACTCCGTAGTTCTCGGGATCTGAAACCGATGCTAGTCCAACACAAGGAAGATTGGTCCTTTCGAATGCTTCAACTAATAGTCGTGAAGCGTTTGAGGGTGTGTAATTTGTACTTGATGAAAAGGAATCTAGTAAGATATTATCTCCCAATAGTACCATGAAAGGGCCTTCGATGGCATGTAATGCACAACTAAGAGCATCTCCAAAGCCCCTTGGTGTTTCTTGTACGTGGACATGGACCTCGATATCTAAAAATGGCGAGAGTATCTCTTTATCGATGTCGGCTCTCTTGTTTTCTAGCCAAGAATTGTCTTTCAATAATCCACTCAAATCTTTACGTGGTGAAGTGATGATATGTATTCGCTTAGCGCCGGCTGCTACAGCCTCACGGGCTAAATGTGAAAGAGCAGGGATGTCGACAAGAGGGAGTGCTTCCTTTGCAATAGCGGCACTTGCAGGTAGCATTCGCGAACCGATGCCGCCTGCTACCAACAATGCGTCTTGAACCGCTGCCATTGCCCCCCTCACGGCCCCATTGCTTTCAAGGGTCGCGGCCCGTAGCACCTTCATGGGCGCAAAGGCTGAGTGGAGACACTTTGCCGCTCTCGGTCTGATATTGGTTGGAATTACATTCACAGATATTTCCCCTAACGGTCCATGGGATGATTCAACATTTACCTCTGGAGCATTGGGTTTGTCTGGAATGATGCTACTCTATCTGGCATGGTTTCGGGTTACTTTTAGCATCAAAGGGGTTGTTCCGACTCTGGATTTATGGAAAGACCCTGCCAGCACATCCCCTCTAGTTGTGACTACTGGGTTGGTCTTGCTGGGTATCTCTTATGCTGTGGGAAGACTGGATTTTTTTCCAGAGCCCGCTGGGCTGGTTCTGTCCTTAGTAGGGCTACTGGTGACCACAAACGGAGTTTACGTGTGGATGTCTACGGCGGGGCCTCTAGCTAATTTTGAAGAAGAATAATCACTCTTCCTCGTCATGGTTTTGCGGGCGCAACATGACAAATAGATACAGTAGTAATGCTGCAATTACTATTGCCAATATTATTTCAGAGACTGAATTTTTATTCTTTCCTTTCGTATCATCTTTTTCAGTAGCATTGTCACTATCATCAACATCTGTGTCTTCACTGTTATTTGCAATTGTTTCGATATAATTCCAAGTTAGAGTAAAACCAATTTCATCTTGACCATCAACAATAGTTCCTAGGCATGTTTCACCTGTTTGATTGGCACTGAAAGATAGTGTCCAATCTAGCCCTGAACCTATCGAGGTGCCCTGTCCTGCAATTTCGTGACAAGAGATGTTAGTTACTATAGAAGATGTTGAAATAATAATTATGTCGCCCTCATACATGGCTCCCAAAGAAATCAAAGAACCGTCACTTATGTTACCGCCAACGCCAGTAGAAGATTGGACTTGAGCTAATATGCCAGAGGTTGGTTCATCAGTCGATATGTTTTCTGTTTCCCTAAATGGGCTACTCATAGAATTAGAACCAATGTTCAACTCTTCATAATGCCAAGGTATTGTGCTTGTACCCCAGGTGCCTTCAATGGTAATTGCATACCAAACTTGGTCTGCAGCATTAAGCGGGTTATGTGAAAATTGCCCAGCACTAGCATTGATAGGAGTTAATTCTTGAACATTATCCAATGATTGAATTGGTCCTTCGATGGAGCGCCATAATCTTGCAATTGTGTTTGGGTTTTGTGTATTGTCTTCCCAAAAAATGGTAATTGTTCCATCTGCAAACCTTTCGGCTGAAATATCTGATACTGAAGGCGCTGTCGTTGTTGTTTCGATTATCGGCTCTGCCACAGGAGAAGCTTCGGTTAATTCGAGAATTTCATTTCCTTGTGAATCGGCCAAAGATATTGCATACCACGATTGGCGATGTTCTCCGATTGGAATTTGTAGTTCATAGGAACTCATGCTTGCATCGACTACCGCAACCATGCTATTGGGATCCAATGCTTGTAATTCTAGTTCAGACCTGTAGATGTTTATCGTTAGATCTTCATCCGCAACCCCTTCCCCCCAATCTATGAGTGTAGTATCGGTATTTGGGTTGAAACTTGCCGATAATTCTCCAATAAATAGCGGGGCTGTATTATCTTCCTTTACTGACTCGGAGAGCGTGTTAGTTCCAATAAATCGGGTATCTTCTGAAGTTTCATACAATAATGTGACCGAATAGAAAATTTCTCTTTCCACGGATTCTTCGGAGTAGTTGATATCGTAACTTGTAGTTCCAGCAGATACGCTGCTACTAACGATTGTTTTTGCCATTCCATTCCAGTTCTCTCTTGTTGCTGGAGAATCGTGACTGTAAATCATTACAGAATGGTTCATTGGGATTCCTTCGGGATAATCCCATGTAAGGGTTGTCACATCATCGGAATATGCGCCTGATAGATTTTCTACTGCGAAACTAGGGGTAATTATTTCTTCTAATGTGTTGCTTAGTATGAAGACGCTGTTGAATGCTAAAACATATTCATACTCGGTATGAGAGTCGAGAAGTAGAGGATAATATTCTATTTCAAAACTACTTCCCGAACACTCAGAGTTTGACGAGCCTTGAGTACAAAATTGTATTTCTGATGCAATTGTTTCTGCCAATACTGGCCAATCTCCTGCAAAGATTCTGTAAATTGAGAAAGTCGTGTCTTTCATTTCGTCTAGGAGGGTTGCATTATTGGTTAATGGCATTGTGATGTTAATGGCGGTCATTTCTGTAGAATTGTCGAATGATGCGGAAATTGTAATTCCTGAATTTTCATCTAAACCGTCTGCTGTGACCGGGTTTGAGAAAGGGACAATCGCAAAAAGAAGGATTGTGGTAAACAACAGAGCGCTGCGCATGACCACTGAATATAGGCCGCGTTGAAAGGGTTTGTGTCAATCTAGAAAGCCCATGTCATCAAGGGTATCTAAGGCATCGCTGAGTTCGGGTAATTCTCCTTCAGTCATATTCGAAATATGAATTTCCGGGGCAGGTGGAGTTTCGGGTTGCTCTGCTTTACCCTCCAACCAAAGTTGCCATTGCTCAGCACGTTCTTGATTACGAATTTTCATTGGCGCCCATAGGCCATCTATGTTTAGATGTTCAAGGGAGCGGATTGTGCGTGCAAACCGGTCGGCATCTACTTCATCCATTCGCATTAGTAATTCGCGTAGCCTGGTGATTACGGTTTCGTCGCCATCTCCCCATAATTTTGGAATTATTTGGCGCTTGTCGTCAGAATATTCTTCAAGATAGTCCCGAATTGTATATACGATATTTCGACGAACTGTTTGTGATTTGTGATCACATAATTCTCTGATTTTGTCCGCCCACATCTCTTTGTCCAAAAACCGTAAGTCACCGATTGTAGCGCTTGCTGCTGCAAGGACACTTTCGTCTTCATCCTCTAACATGCTGTTTAGCAAAGGTATTGCATCGGTTGTTATTCTTCTGAATAATCTTGTTAATACATCAGCCATAGCTCTTCTTGTAAGCAAATCTTCTCTTGAATTAAGTATTCTAATGCACTCAAGACCCGAGTCTTTGTCGCCCTCAATTAGCTTAGCAAGGCAGACTACTACACGGCTAGATACTTCTTGGGAAGAGTCGCTTGCTCTGCGAATAAGTATCTGAGATATTCCCAATGGGACAATTAATTCCTTTCTCTCAAGCAATAAGCGGCACCATTCAATTAGTAATTTTCGCCTTTCTTCCCCACTGTTTTCTAACTGAGTCATGAGCCATACTGCGGCTTCTGCACCCGCCTCATGTGCTACAACTGAAGTTGTTCGTGGCACCATTCCATGCGGATTCCAATCCATATTTGCGTTGGATACATCCGGTTGGGTGTGCCAAGTACCTGGCCTTTCTGCTAAAGCGATGGATTCGACGAGATGATATCCTTGGTGTACGGGTTGTCCGTGTGATGCACCACATAATCCATTTACCATTACGACGGATAACCACCAACGATCTGGAGAAGGGTTTGAGCGGTCTAAAGCTTGAGCAAGCCACTCTGTAGCAATCGCAAACAAAAGTCGTTCGGTTAGCACATCTAGCCTCTTTAGCAGCCATCGTTCGTGTATCTCGAACGGGTCGTCTGACAAGTTCATTCTGTGCGGAACTATCATGTCGACTACAATCGACAGATGTCTGTCAAACATTCCCTTGTCTGCTTGAAGAAGACCAATTCCTAGGTCGATTACTTGTTGCTTATCTTTTGGATGAACCGGTGGGAAGTCGGGGTCGGATTGTGGAGGATATGGTAATGGCCATGATTCAGAGCCTGTTTCTAAAGTAAGGGCTAGTCTTTCAGCTAATGCTTCTAGAACCTTTTCGGAAACCCTGCGCTTACTTTTCATCTAATTCACCCTTGTGAGTGCACGGATTGTGTGAAGTCACTCTCAGATGTCTAACTCGATGTTGAGGTTCTGAATTAGTTCCTTGTATCGGTTTCTGATTGTGACTTCGGTTACGCCTGCTACTTCGGCTACTTCGCGTTGCGTTCGACGTTTGCCACAAAGGACGCTTGCGATGTAAATTATCGATGCTGCGATACCTGTAGGTCCACGTCCACTAGTCAGTTCTTTTTCTTGAGCTGCCTTGATTAATTCGTGAGCCTTTGCCTCGACTTCAGCATCCAGCCCCAGTCCAGAACAAAAACGTGAGATGTAATCTTCTGGGCCAGTTGGCATTATTTTCATCTTCAATTCCCTGACCATGAACCTGTAAGTTCTACCGATTTCCTTACGGCCTGTTCGGCTTGCTTGGCCGATTTCATCAAGTGTACGAGGTACGCCACATTGGCGGCATGCTGCGTACAAAGACGCTGCTGCGACCCCTTCGATTGAACGGCCACGGATCAGTCTCTTCTCAACAGCCTTCTTGTAATTTACAGCTGCAGATTCGCGAACTGATTTTGGAAGTTCGAGGCGGCTTGCCATACGGTCTAGTTCAGCAAGTGCCATTGCGAGGTTTCTTTCAGTTGCATTTGAAACACGAGATCTCTTCTGCCATTTCCTCATTCGATAGAATTGGGAACGGTACCTAGAATTGATTGTCTTTCCAGAATAATCTTTGTTTTGCCAGTCGATATCTGTTGACAATCCTTTGTCGTGGAGCATTACAGTCATTGGCGCACCAGTTCGTGCGCGCTGGTCTCCTTGCTCTGGGGAGAAAACTCTCCATTCTGCGCCTTGATCGATTACGTTGTCTTCTAAAACAAGACCGCAGTCGTCACAGACGACTTCCCCGCGTGTCTCGTCGCGGGTTAACGAACGACTTCCACAGTCGCTGCATTTGACAATATCTTCTACGTGTTGATTGTTATCCATATGTATCCCTCCAGTCGGAAATAGCACGGTTTGCTATGCCGAATTATTAGTTTGGCCTCCAGCGTGGGTTATTTAAACTGTTTGCCGGCATGGTTAATACGGTTTCGATAGGTTATGGCTTGCAGTGTTGCCTTTATTCTTTTTGAATAAAATTTTAATAAAACCACCATTTGGTTTTGCATTACTATCAAATAATTTTCTCCCCCGTACAGTTGCTCACAATCCGAACCCGTTATACCTCATTGCCCCTTGAAATGGAATAGGCGAGAGATATGTCCGAGATTTGGCCTCCAGAAGATATTCGGCTTTCGCCGGGTAAAAGGATACTATTCTTGACCAAAGATTTGAGTCTAATCAAGCGTCAATTATACGATGGACTCAATCTAAAAATGAGCGATATATCTCCAGATAGTCTTCTCGATGACATCAATACCGATGTTATGACTCCTGCTTGGGTTTGTTTTGATCACAGCCCTTCTGAAATTGCAAAGAATGCTTATGCGGGCTTAATGCAAGATGGTATGAGAGTGTTCAATGAAAATGCATTAATCAATGGTGAATTCGAAGTTATTGTATCTGGTCAGCGTAAAGGCACCGGCTCCTCTCGTGAAACTGCTGCCCAGTGTGAACGCTGGGGCGGAATAAGGATTGTTATCGCGTCTTCATTCGCACCAATTCATGAAAGAAATAATATCAACCTTGGACAGTTGATGGGGGATTACCAAATGCTTGAACGATTACAAAATGGTGAAAGTATTTCATTAGATGAGTTCACATCTAGATATGACCCAGTAACTAAATTGATTATTGAAAATGGGGGATTATTTCCCTTTGCATTGAAATTGAAGAGTGGTGAAATCACCCTCCCTCCACTAAACACTCCCAATGGACCTATGACAATGGCTGAAAAAATCATTGCACGTAATTTGGTAGGCCAGACCGATAATCAATGTGTAAAGCCGCACGACCCTGTTATCGCCCAGGTACAAGGAGGCTACAGCCACGAATTTACTACTGCTCAGGTTCATACGTTTTTGAAAGAAGAGTATGGTGCGGATTATTCGCTTCCGAACCCAGGGAAATTCGCAGTTTTCGAAGACCACTTGTTGTATGCCGCGCATAATCCGAAGTTTGTGCCGCATATGCAAAAGGTGCAAACTTTACGCGACCTCCAAGTTGAGTTCCAACAGCACACGGGAGTTCGAGATTATTCTGCGAAAGATGGTGTGTCGCCCGGTATATGTCACCAAGTTGCTAGAGAGGAATTTATCGAAGTGGGAGATTTCATCCAAGCCACTGATTCACACACATGCATGGGTGGTGCTTCGAATGCCCTTACCTATGGGGTGGGTGCGACTGAATATGCGAGCTTGATATATTCTGGATTTACCTTCGTCAAGGTGCCAGAATCAATTAGATTTGAGTTAATTGGAACTTTGAATGATGGTTGTACTGCCAAGGATATCATTCTGTATATTTTATCTGATCATGCTCGTGAAGAATTGACACTTAACCGTTCGATGGAGTTCGGAGGCACTGGGCTCCCCTCGTTATCTATTGATGAAAGAGCTACTCTGTGTAATATGGCTACAGAATGTAGTGGTCGTACTGGAATTTGTGAGCCTGATGATATATTGTTTGATTGGATGGAGAACGCACAGGGAATCGAGCGTTCACAAATGGAAAAGATGGCAGTAATGCCTGATTCGGAGGCATCATACCATGGAGGAATTCATGTTATTTCTCTTGCAGATATCGTTCCAATGGTTGCGCACCCCGGGGATCCTGACAAAGGAGTTCCCTCAGACCCAACCAACGGTGCCGACATTTCAGATATCGGTGATGTCGCAATAGATATCGCATACGGTGGCTCTTGTACTGCCGGAAAAGAAGATGATGTTGCCTACTATGCAATGGTATGTGAAGCCGCTGAAAAGGCTGGGCTATTGGTTAAGGAGGGTGTTGAATTTTACATTCAATATGGCAGTGGCCAAG
>Ga0233427_10001180_pt1 | contig 29331 bp, 26 predicted proteins | sample SI_118_April2016_5_FD_179885 | JGI IMG/M metagenome (GOLD analysis project Ga0233427, IMG submission 179885) | Seawater microbial communities from Saanich Inlet, British Columbia, Canada - SI_118_April2016_100_MG | ecosystem: Environmental > Aquatic > Marine > Inlet | place: Canada: British...
TCTGCACTCAAATCAAGAGATAATTCTGGTAGTGCAACGTTGAGAGTGACATTGTTCAACATCACAATGATTAGACTCAAACTCATTACTGCTAGAATCAACCAACGGTTTTGAGGATAGCCCTCCAAGGCTTCATTTTCATCTCCCATATTTATTGGTTATTTTTCGATATCTAGTAAAGTTGGCGACACGAATACAACCTCCAAATGAAATAGTATGTTTCAAGCGGACGGGCATGGAAGGTGTAACCGAGCCGAAGATGCTTGAGGGCCGACCCTTTTACAAATTAGGAGAATTTACTTTCGACCATAGAAAGAAAGTTTTGGTAACTGGAATACTTGCGTGTTTCGCTATGGCTTCATTGATGACAATGGGCCCAAATTGGGCAGAATCTTGGGGAGAGGGAGACCTTGAATCTATGAATGCCTCTAAGACGTATAATGATGCCTTCACTTTAGACGAAGGCTCGCAATCCTTCACTTATCTCGTCTATCACCCTACGTTAAATGATACTTCGACAGATTGGCAGGATTCTGTTACCGATGCATTGAGCGCATTTGCTAGTCTAGATGATGTTAGCATTGAATATTCATGGGAGAAGACCGATGACGAGAGAGACCAATTTATTCATGAAGATGAAGATGGTTTCTGGGCATTAAATGTTGTAACCATCAATTTAGACCGCACTCAAGCAAAGGAATTGTATGCTGAAAATTGGGAAGATGTGGAAATAGACGATGAGGATTTTGAGACCTGGCGAACAGGCGGGGTTGCTATCGATGTCATATTCGATAAGAGAATCCAAGATGATCTGATTACTGCAGAACTTGTTTCATTCCCATTATCTCTGATAATCTTGGTCATAGTTTTCGGAACAATAATTGCGGCATTATTGCCAATAGGGATTGCATTATTGACCGTACTTTCAGCAATGGGGATCACCATTTGGCTATCCAATGTCACAGACGTGACTCAATATGCTGTCAATATTATTTCTCTAATCGGAATAGGAGTATCAATAGATTATTCCTTATTCATGGTAAATCGATTCCGTGAAGAAATGAACCGCGGTCATGACATTCGGACCTCAACAGCCATGACCGTAGCAACTGCCGGTAAAGCGGTATTCTTCAGTGGAGTGACAGTTGGTATCGGCTTAATGGGAATGTTATTCTTTGAGAATACCGGCATTCCAAGTCTTGGAATAGGGGGCACTCTTGCTGTTTCGGTAGCGATGATATTTTCAATAGTAGTACTCCCAGCATTTTTGTCAATTGTTGGCAGAGGAATGGATAGGGAACATATACCTTTATTTTGGATTTCCTTTACATCGATTAAAATAGGAAAAATTCCGAATAAAATGCCATTCGCTTTCAGCACTGAAAATGATGATGGAAAGGGAATGTGGGCAAATATTGCGAATTTTGTAATGGAAAGGCCATGGGCAGTATTGATTCCAACATTGATTATACTATTAGGGGCGGGGTTACCCTTTTTCCAAGCTGAATTCTCCATGGCTTCTAGAGATGCTTTACCTCCCGATGATGAAACTCGTGTTGGGTTTGAACACTTAGATGAAAAATGGCCTGAGAGTGCAGCAAATTCTGCCTTGATTGTAATCGATTTCGACGGAGAAGATCCACTGGAAGAGGACAATATCCGTCTGATGTATAGGTGGGCGAATGAACAGATCAATGATACTCGAGTCCTCGAAGGATTCGGTTATGCTTTGGGCCCAACCCCGGGTATGTCTGAAGACGAAGTAGTAGGCTTCTGGCAAAGCGAGGAATTGTCCCTTCAGGATAATGCAACTCGGGAATATTACCGTCAACAATTTTTAGCAAATGGTATCACATTCTTTGTATTCTCTTTGGATGGTCCGATTACAGGAGTAGATAGTCGAGAATTTGTCAGTGATATTCGCGATGAAAGAAGTTCACTAACCGATGATTTGGTGATTGGTAGCGAAGGTTCACTCCAAGTTGCTGGGTTTGCCGCTTACAGCCTAGATACACTAGATGCCATCGCGGAGAATTTACCTATGGCTTTGGCATTCATTTTTATCTCTACAATAATTCTAATTTTCATTCAAGTTCGTAGTGTAATAATTCCAATTAAGGCGATTGTAATGAACATATTATCGATTTCAGCATCCTTTGGAATGCTGGTTTTCGTATTCCAATGGGGATATGGTGCCGAATTATTGAACTTCACTCCGCAACCAATAGAGGCAACAAATCCGGTGATTATGTTCTGTATCGTATTCGGACTCTCTATGGATTATGAAGTACTAATGCTATCGAGAATTCATGAAGAATGGGAACGAACAGGAGACAACACTTTGGCTGTAGCTAATGGTTTGCAACGCACTGGTCGCTTGATTACCGGTGCAGCGGCAATCATGGTTGTCGTATTCAGTGCATTTGGTCTCTCATCAGTCATCATTCTCAAGCAGATTGGTCTCGGACTTGCGCTGGCTATCCTAATCGATGCAACTGTCGTTAGGGCACTAGTTGTTCCAGCAACGATGCGTTTGATGGGCAAGTGGAACTGGTGGAGCCCAAAATGGTTGGGCGGTTCAAAGGATACTGAAAAGGTACAGGAATCCGAGGAATGAATGGAAGAACATCAAGGCGATTAGAAGGTCAGCAGCCCTTCCATGCTTGGTTCGATCAACTCTGTCCTTACGAGAATTTCTGCCCCAGCGAGCAGTTATCCACAACAGGGTAATTCCCAATGGTCCAGTGAATCCATGTAAACTACCCGGAATCAATCCAAGACCAGTGTACCACCTTGCTCCAAATGCGATTAGAACCGATAGAATTGCGGCCTGCAGAATTCTTTCACCTATTTTTTGGTGGCTCTCCAACTCCTCTCGGCGGCTCTCGCCTTTCAACTCCTGACTTTTCCGCTTCCAGCCATATTGCCACCACATCCAACTGAGAATTGCTACCGCTGTGATGGGGTGCAGCAATAGGATAACGGCCCTGAGTACCTCCATTATTTGCCTTGAAGAAGTCCCACATGATGGTTGTTTGGAATGAATAGCACAGCCGGTGGCACTAAAGAGGTACGACTAAGCGCCTCACCCCGAAGGGGTGATTGATGATGCAAGAGAACAACCTTGCGGCCTGTCTAAAATCAGGCATGAAGGAGAACCTACCTCCTGCAACTAGGCAACGTCTAGTTGCGAAAACCCCCGAATGGAGAATGCTTGAGAAACCATGGAAATCTCTTCTTCTCATCGCATTAAACGAATTACAGGTTCCAAACGATGACGACGAGGATTCCCCTTCTACTCCATCCATGATGAGAAACCGAAGAGTATCTGGCGGTCGTAGAGGAACACGCAGTTCCAGTGGACCAATGCAGTGGCTTCCCGAAGTTACTGAAGTATTACTTGATGATGGTTCACCGGTCGCTTTCAGACTTTCAGTACTGTTAATTCGCAAGACTTTGTTTTCCGATGACTGGGAAGATTCTTGGGACGAAACAGTTGATGATTTACGGAAAACCGCATCTTCGAAAGGAGTCCATCCTGTCTGGAGTAAAATGGCAGAATCTACTCCTATTCTTGCGCAATTTGCAGCATTCCCTCAAAACGAGCCACAAGAAGAAGAAGCATCTTCGTTTGATATGGGAGCTGGCCACATCGACCCTTCCAATGTGAAATCATTGGCCAATGCACTTTCAAAATTAGAATCTAATGTTACTAACGCCACCGTAAAGATGGCAATGCAGAAAGCAAAAGCCCAACTAAATGGAAAAAGGGGATTGCGTGACATCAAGGGCCTCGAAAGTCTTGAAGGAGAAGCCAGTATTGTTAGCGTTCTTTTGAAAATGCACCTTGGACTAGATGCTACAGATTCATTAAAAGAACTTGCAAAAACAGATTCGGATTTGCAAAAGGCATTTGCAGACTTAATCCAATTACGAAATGGCGATGCAACAGATTGGGATGCATCCCGTACCTTGAAAGGCGATGATGAGTTGTCACAAGCTAGGATAAAATCCGCTTGGGATCTGATGCCAGATAGTGCTGCTGAACTCTCAAGTGACGATTTGAGTAAAGGATTAGCACTCGCGACATCTCCTCAGCAGAAAGAGACCCTTACTTGGTGGCGATTGGCGGCACTAGTCAAAGAAGGCGCTTCAGACAATGCTCTTGGATTGCTTACCTCACTAACTGTCGAATCGGATGCAGACATGAATGTCTTGGTCCCGCTAGTCAAAAGATTAGGAGATGGTGCATCTTCTTGGCTTGCTTCTCAAATCGAGAATCTCGCGCAGGATTCACTTTCGGATTTAGTATCCGATGAAGACATAGCAATTTCTTTACGCGCTGCTGCAGCACGCCGACTTCATGATATGGGTGCCTCTATCGGTATTGACGCATCGATTAATCTCTTTACTCGTGGATTGGATCTCACTCGATTAGCTGAGGTCTTACTGGTCGATGAACAAAGGTGTGCAGATAACCCATATTCCACATTACTAGTTGTGCATCTGCTTCCGGCGCGAACAAAGGGGTGGGATTTCGAAACTATCAGAGGTGCTCGTAGAAACGCCCTTTCAACAGTTGAGCAAGCCGAAGTTCCTAGCGCGTTTTCTCCGGCAAGTAGGGGCCTAATTTTGATGCTAGATGGAGCTGCTCAATCCGATGACGATTGGGTTGTAAATACTTTAGATAAAAATGGAATAAAGGCATTCAATAACTGTCGCCAAGCACTACGCGATGGCGGCGATGGCATTGCAGATTCCAAGGTCCTTGATAACTTAGCAAAGAGTGTTAATGACGCTAAATTGAGTGATGTCGAGTTACGTTTATTCAACGCAGTCATCGATACTCTGCGCCTTAATCGTGCATCGCGATTACTTCAATCAGGCAATCCAGGCGGGGTAATCGAATTACTAGATGGCCTTCTTTCGGGAGAAATTACTGCTATGCCAATGATGCAAGCGGTCAAACATCTTGTTTTGGAATATGACATTGGACTTGCAAATCTAGTTACTTGGTACCAAGAAAACGACCCTCAATCTCCATGGCATACCCTTGCACGCGCTGCAGTAAATGTCAACAACGGTGACGAATTAAATGCCGCAAGAGATTATCGTAGAGCCGGTGACCACGAAGATTTCGATTATGAGCATCGTATTCTACTTCACCGCAAAGCGATTATCCATCTCGCTCATGCTGAGCAGTGGTCTGAAGCAGTTACCCTTCTAGAACAAGAGCCAGCCTTGAAATCTGCTCTAACTAAGCGTTTCCAACTTTATCTAAACGTATCTAATAGTGCTTCGAATAAAAGAAATACAGATGAAGCAACACGTATTTTGAAGAATTTCGTAAAGAGAACCGAAATGGTCCAGCAAGAAGATCAGCAAGGAATCAGACAAATGGTTGAGAGGACAATTCATTCCGAAGAAGAACTTGATGTTCTCCGAAACTATCCTAACTCGCACCCAAGGCCTCTTCCAAGCGAACCATTTGCTGGAAGAGTAAAGGCCACATACAACACACTCCAGAGAGAAAGGCGCCGTAACCGCCACACCTATGAGAACCGATACGCTCAGGCAATGATTCACGAGCCGTCTGGTGAGGAAATTTACGAAATAGCTCTCGAAGCCTCGGCTGAAAAGCCACTAGAAGGATTGATGTTGCTGGAAAGAGCCCAGAATTCAGGACGGTTTACAGTACTCGATATCAAGAGACTTGCAGATGCTGAGCGTAGATTATTCGCAACCCACCGCCATAATTTACCTGTTAAGCACCGTTCATACTTGCGAAACTTAGCTCTAAGTCCACTAGTAATTGTCGATACAAATATTCTAATTGATGAATTACAACACAGAATCTCAGATAAATTAGGAATTAATGCTGAAGCAGCCTTAGATATTGGAGGGCGCGGAAGATTCCATAGGATACTAAAGTCACGCTCACAAGAAGGTAAGATACACATGTGGCTTCCTAAGATTGTTAAAAACGAGTTGAAAGGAATTGCTAGTGACATGAGTAGAATCCGTGCCCTATTCGACGACACACTTGTTGGCTCAGATAAATTAGATGAAGTAATGACTTCAGATATTCTTCTTGAAACAGCAGATGAAATAATTACTGATTTCTCAACATGGAAACCAATGAACCTTCATCTTGAAGATGAAGCAGAAGATGAAGACATCAAGAGCAAACTCGAGATGTTTTTGATTGAACACACTGAAATTTACGACGAAATAACTGCAATGAAAAGAATGCACGGCCGTGAACCATTACGTACTATTATCGATTCGAAAGACATCTATCCCGAAACCGCAGATCGGGAATTAATGTGTCTTGCAACCGCTATGTCTAACCAACCATTAGGTGAGATTGGCAGTATCTTAATCGCAACTAGAGATTCTGACTTTGCACTCGTTGCACGAGCAATAGAAGAGCGATTTGGATTTGGTGTAATTGCAAATAGCCGTAACCTGAATACTTGGTTACGCTGATCTCCAAATCACATATGGGAAATAATTGCGTTTCCAAAGTCTGAACACGATAGTAATTCAGCATCATCCATTAATCTTTCAAAGTCATAAGTGACGGTTTTTGCAGAAATCGCACCTTCCATTCCAGATACAATTAGGTCAGCAGCCTCATTCCAGCCCATGTGGCGTAGCATCATTTCTGCTGAAAGAATTAGAGAGCCCGGATTCACCTTGTTTAGACCAGTATATTTTGGAGCAGTCCCGTGGGTCGCTTCAAAGATTGAGATACCAGTATCGTAGTTGATATTAGCGCCTGGTGCGATACCAATGCCGCCTACCTGGGCTGCTAAGGCATCTGAAATGTAATCTCCATTCAGATTCATTGTTGCCAATACTCCATATTCAGCAGGCCTAGTAATAATTTGTTGTAGCATAGCATCAGCAATCACATCTTTGACAGTAATCGTATTACCTGTTATTGGATTACTAAAGGTACACCAAGGACCGCCATCAAGTTCTGTTGCCCCAAATTCATCCTTGGCTAATTGGTAGCCCCAATCACGGAATCCACCTTCTGTGAACTTCATGATGTTCCCCTTGTGAACTAATGTGACACTATCTTTGTCATTATCGATAGCATACTTGAAGGCAGCTCGTACAATACGTGCAGTTCCCTCTTGGCTAATTGGTTTGATTCCAATTCCAGATGTATTGGGGAATCGAATTTTATCGACGCCCATTTCATTGACTAGGAAATCTATTACTTTGGCAACATCAGCAGAACCTGCTTCCCATTCAATTCCAGCATAGACATCTTCGCTGTTTTCTCTGAAGATAATCATATCAACATCCCCTGGAGATTTTACTGGAGACGGTGTTCCTTCATACCAGCGAACAGGTCGAACGCAAGCGAACAGGTCTAATTTCTGACGTAACGCTACATTTAGTGAACGGATTCCACCTCCAACAGGTGTTGTTAGTGGCCCTTTAATCGAAACCAATCCTGTGCGCATTGCATCGAGAGTTGCCTCGGGAAGCCATTCGCCAGTATTGTTGAATGCCTTCTCACCAGCAAGAGTTTCAGTCCATGTAATCGCCCTACTGCCCGAGTAAGCTTTGGATACAGAAGCATCTACGACAGCGATCATTACTGGTGTAATATCAATGCCAATACCGTCGCCTTCGATGTAATGTACAACTGGGTTATCTGGTACTACAAGTACTCCATTTTCCATTGTGATTGGTGTTCCTGACATGGTGCTCATACCGGCCCAACTTGAGCCCCTTCATCAACACAGCGGTTAACGGTGGTTTCATCTGATAGCACCTTTTGGGGTAATTATGCATGGAACAGTTGAATGGACTGGAGAAAAAAACATGGTTGGAATTAATTCCAATGGTCAGAAAATAGAGATGGAGTGGGATGATGGACCCAGTCCAATGCAAATCACCCTCCAAATGGTTGGAGCTTGCTCACTTGTTGATGTAATATTGGGCCTCAAAGAGCGCAAATTCAGTAAAGCCTGGGTCGAAATGGAAGCAACACGTTCTGAAGAATCAACTCGTCATTTCACATCTATGCATTTGATTTACCACGTTACTGGAAATGTTCCCAAGAAATTAGTAGAAAGAGTTGTAGAAAAATCTCACGAAAAGTATTGTGGTGTGTCGAATAGCATCCGCGAGGATTGTAAAATTACAACCGGTGTTGAAATTCACGAAGAATGAATTCAAACGATATCGTGAACAATCCATTCACCGTCGATCTCTGGCGCAGAAATGCTGACTTCAGCACCACTTGCTAACAGAAGTTGTCTTGGTAATGTTTCAAGTCCAGTAATCAGAAGGCCAGCCAATGCGTCATGGATCATGACCCAATTTTCAGAAATCCCGTCAGGGGCTGGAACAATACTCGGTACCCCCTCAACACTAACCGAGGCCCAAGGGCGAACAAGTCCATCTCCGCCTAAGTCAACAATCATGGAAATCGTCATGGTATTACCATCGAGAACCATTTCGCTAGAAGACGGCATTAGCCTACAATTTTCCGGCAATCCAGTAAGGCCACCTTCGCCTCTATCTCTTCTTTTAGCGACTAATCTTCTAATCCATGCCAAGAGCACAGTGTGAGAGTACACCATTGAGCGGGATGGCATATCAGTATTGGTTTCCTTTTCATCTTCCCATCCCCAGTCGCAACCCTCGGATTTGATTGGAAGTAGATTTGGCATCCAAGCCAAATGGCTAGGGCTTGCATCAGGATGATTTACAGAAACAAATGCAGCCCCTTCACTAAACTTTGAGGCTTTTTTATGAACAATACCTGGAACTGAAATTACCAAGCCGAGAATAATTGCAAGCGGATCGAGTGCGCTAGGCCAGCTCTCTAGTGGCGCAGCCTCTTTTTCAAACCAAACACCTTCAGCCAAATCATTGCCTAGTCCCAGGCCTTCAGCGAAAAGTAACGCTTCAGTCCATCCAGTTTTTGAGATGCCGGCATTAACAGCCGCTCGTCCCATCGAACGAGCGGTAGGGGCCAGACTATCGCGGTCATTCAAACTTTCAAGCCACTCACGTAAATTTTGGTCACCATCGCCAAAAGAACGCCTTCCGGTTTTGGAAATATCAGATAGCCAAACCTGTTCCTGACGTGCTCGCTCACTATCGCTTAAGCCGAGTTGTTGTTGTAGAGTTTCAAGCATTATTGCACCATCTCGAGAAAGTGCACCATCTGACCAAGCCAGTGCTAGGCCGTGCTCGAACGGGGTAGGGGCCATCGAATCATCCTCCGATTATTTCTCGAACTAATTCGAGATGCCTTTCGAAAGATAATCCAAGTTCGCCTCTTTTTCGAGCCAATAATTCAACCTCAGAGGGGTCTAAAATATCATCAACCCAAACGGTTTCTAGCAGAAGTTTGTAGGTTGCTTCAGCACGATTAGTTGGCTCAGAGGTTGAACTTTCAAGGGCAGGAACATCATCATCATCAAACGATATAGCCATCTCTTGGAATGAGTCATCTTCATCATCAGTGAACGCTGAAAGCAGGTCATCATCATCTTCGAAAGCCGAAAGCGCATCACCGTCATCATCTTCGAAAGCGGCCAGTGCATCATCTGAACTACTTTCAGGCTTACTTGAGGTAACTTGTAACTCAGCAAATGGGTCGATGTCATCCTCGTCATCCTCTGATGGGGCAGTTGTATCAAACGGGAACATTCTATTCACCTAAATACCCGAAAACAACTCAACTAATTGAAACCATGTATTGATGCATCTATGGTCAAAGCCATTTACCATGAATCTCTAATGCCAGTTCAAGGTAGAAGTGCTATGTTGGGGCGTGAGGTCTGGGGGTGGAGAGTACTTGCGGCGATGCTAGTCTTGCTGTTAGTGCCGACAATTGCCCAATTAGACACACTTGAAAACGGATGGCGTGAATCGATTAGCCCACCTGCCGAGGATGGAGAACCCCAAGTAGGTGATGATTCGAATTACTCATCGAATGATGAGGAGATAATTGCAGATGAACCTGAAGCAGATGAAGACGGGGATACTGCAGGCTCTCAAGAATCAGATGATGCACCATATTCTGAAAAATCATTAGTTGATTCGGAAGATTCTATGGAAGAAGGACTTGAAGGAAATACTAGTCCTGATTGGATCTTACCTGCAACACAAGTAATTGTATTGAGTATGATGGCAATTATGGCAGTTGGACTCCTAACCTCAACAGCGGCTGCAATACTGACAAGTGAGGCTGCAAGATTCTCGATACTGTTAGCACTAGCAGGTCCATTGCTAGCAGTGACTCAGAGAGGGGAAGGGGGAATATTCACCCGTGGGCGAATCCTTGGCTTCGTTGAAGCGCACCCAGGTATACATTTTTCTGCATTAAGAGATGCTTTAAGTTTAGGTAACGGAGTCACTGCTCACCACATCAACATTTTAGAAAAAGAGGGACGAATCGTTACATGGAAGGATGGTAAAGTCCGACGTTTTGCTTCTTCGGGCATAGACCAAAAGCGCCTCAAGGAAATTAAAAGCCCAGTTATTGGGATGCAAATTGCGATTCTCCAAGTCTTAGCAGATAGTGGTGAATTAGGAATAAAGTCAGGAGAGTTGAGAAGTATTCTCGCAACTAGTCGGCAATTATTATCATACCACATGAAGCAATTATCAGAAAGAAAATATGTAACTTCAGTTGGAAAAGGAAGAGCCACCAAATGGTCGCTATTAGAAGAAGGTCAGAGCCAGTTAGAAAATTCAACACATCTGACGGATATCTAAGGATTAACCTTGAAGATGAGCGCCTTGTCGCATGAACCGTGAGGAGAATAATCGCGATACTATTCATGCTTTCATTGCTAGGCCAAATCGAGGCCTTGCCCTCTGGAATAGATAGTAGAGCAAATGATGGTTGTGTGTGTCACGGCGGTTCGGATGAAAGTACAGTAGTAACACTATCGGGCTTGCCAACTCAATACAACGCTTCACAAGAATATAATGTGACCTTGACAATAAACTCTCCAGTTGAAACGAATGATGTTCAAGGTGGATTTAGAATTATTATTTCACATGGTGAACTAGTTGGAGATGGATGGCAACAACTCGATAATGGGTACACTCACACTTCAGATATCAATGATAGAAGAGAGTGGAATGCAGTCTGGACCGCCCCTATTGCGGATGACGAGTTAGCAACCTTTGTCATTCATGGCAATGCAGTAAATGGTGATCAATCTCCAACCAATGATGAATGGAATTCACAATCCCTCGCAGTACCTGGTCCAGAATATACTGGAGATACGTCTGCCCCTGAGATAAATCATTCATTGACAAATACTGAAATGACAATAGGCGGTCTTGCTGTTTTACTGATTGCTGGTTTAGCAATAGTAGCAGTAAGAGATTAGTTTACAAATTCGATGTTTCGTGATTTTAGAGCACGCAATTGGCGATTCTCACTAGCGCCATGAATCTGTTCGGACCTAACTCCAGTCAGGACTAGCATAACGCGAATATCATCGCCAAGAGATTCATCTACAGCTGCACCCCAAATGATACGAGCATTATCAGAAACTCTACTTTGGATAATCTTTGCACATTTCTCTGCTTCACCAAGGGTTAGACTCGACCCACCAACCACGTTGATTAGTGCGCCGCGAGCATCCGATACATCGATGTCGAGTAAAGGAGAATGTAGCGCTTCAAGTGTTGCAGCCTCTGCTCTTCCAGGCCCACTAGCAGCACCTAATCCAATCATTGCAACTCCGGAGCCTGAATTTATTACAGCCTTGAGGTCTTCAAAGTCGAGGTTAACCATTCCATCGGTTGTGAGTAGTTCTGTAACTCCAGTAATAGCGCGAACCAATAATTCGTCACCCACGCGGAATGCACTAGCCAATGGTAAATCACGAACGCCCTCAATTTCCAATAATCTTTCATTTGGAATAACTAAGATTGTATCACAATGTTCTCGCAATCTCTCAAGTCCCCACTCGGCGTTTTGCTTTCGCAGAGTACCTTCTGAATCGAATGGGTAAGTGACTACAGCCACAGTAAGAGCGCCTTGCTCTTTAGCAAGTCTAGCAATATGTCCAGCTGCTCCAGTTCCAGAACCGCCCCCCATTCCTGCAGTAATGATTGCAAGTTGAGTATCCTCTGTAATTCTTCGAAGACTGTTTTCACTTTCGAGTGCAGCAGATTCTCCCTTGGTCGGGTCTCCTCCAGCTCCCCGTCCACGTGCAGTTCTTCCAATCAGAACCTTGTTTTCGAGTGGACTCATTAGCAATGCTTGTGCGTCTGTATTGATCGCATGACCTGTGACATAGCGATTCTCAAAGAGTCCCTCTTCATGTAAACGACTGACTGCATTGCAACCAGCGCCTCCAGCACCATAGACTCTGATTCTTGGTTGAAGTGATTCTAACAAACTACGCAATTCCGCATCGTTAGCATCCATATCTTCGACACTTGTTGGTCTAATTGAAGGTCCTTCTTCCTCTTCGGCTAGCTCAAGAACTCGCTCGATAAGATGTCGCATGAGGAATCATCCTGTTTCCACCTACCTTGAAGGTGCCGCCACCCCATAGGGGTGAGGAGACGATTGTCAAACCCTACCTCAGTCGCGGAGTCCTTCTTCACAGACCTGGTATACACATTCACCATCTGGAAGGTTCGGAGAGTCGACTAGGCGAGCGATTCTGCGTCCACCCTTTGCTTTGCGCAGATATAGTCTGAATGTTGATGCGTGGGCAAGAACGTGGCCACCAATTGGTTTGGTTGGGTCCCCCCACATTGCATCAGGCTTACTCATTACCTGATTTGTAACAAGGACGAGAGCATTGTTGACATCAGCTAATTGCTTGAGGTCTTTTAGGTGCCTGTTGAGTTTCTGTTGACGGTTAGCAAGCATACCACGGCCAACGAATTCAGCACGGAAGTGGCTTGTTAGAGAATCAACGATAATCATCTTGACATTGATACCTCTGCTCATTCGCTTAATCTCTTCAGCCAGAAGCATTTGATGAGCGGAGTTGTATGCACGTGCAACGTGTATTCTTTCAAGAACTGCTTCAGGGTCTAGGCCGTGACCGCGAGCCATTTGGGTGATCCTCTCTGGACGGAATGTATCTTCAGTATCGATGTAAAAGACATCGCCATCAAATCCACCCTGGTCTACCGGCATGGTGCAGTTAACTGCTAATTGATGCCCAATTTGGGTCTTACCTGAACCGAATTCTCCGTATACTTCAACTAGGGATTGTGTTTCAAATCCACCTGCTAGTAAATCATCAATCGATTGTACCATGCTGGATAGTTTCTGAACTTCACGCCTGCGCTCTAGTAGAGCAGAACCTGACACGAAGCCACCAATGTTTGCCATTTTCTTTGCTGCTTGGATAATTTTTCCTGCTACTGCCTCACCAAGTTCGGCTTGTTCTGCAAGGTCACCAGGGCTCATTACTGCTAATGCGAGTAACTCATCAAAGCCAGCTTCGCGTAACTTCTCAGCGGTTGCTGGGCCTACGCCTGGAAGGTCTTCGATGGTCGCTTCCGGCTCGAGTTGTTCCTCCATTGTGATTACCTCTGTATCAGGGGCTTCTTCTTCTTTCTGTTTGTTCGACTTGGTTTTTGCTGCCATGAGACGAACTATCCAGCCTAGGTATATCAAGGCAAGAAGGGCTCCTTACCCTTACATGAAAGTGGTATTTATTGAACCCATGCATTACAAATGATACACTGCAAGGTTGCAGTTCACTTTCACTTTACTTTCACTCTGGACGAGGGTTAGTTGGGTCTTCAGCGCCTTCTGCATATGCAATGGTAACATCATTGTCGACACTGACATCATCGCCGTTTTCTGCAACATCTACATTGAGTGTCCAAAATCCTTCAACGATATCTCTTGATGTATAATCCCAAGTTTCGTCTCCACCATCAGCGATAGTTCCCGTATTAGAGCCGATTTCCTCATCTGAAGGATTATTTAATGACCAAGTAACATCAGAATTAGCACTACCTGTGAGAAAGTTGCCTTGTGGATTCTCTACCGTTGAAGAAATTGTAATTCTGTCAGGCATCGGCATACCATCTGAACAATCAGAGGTTACATCAAATGTTTGCGAGGCCGAAGCAGTGTTGGTATCGCTCCAAACAATGTGCATGTCAATCTTTACTTTGACCATGATACTATGTGAATTTCCCCCACTATCTTCTGCGGTAAGTGTCACCTCAAATACCCCATGAGTTAACCAGGTGTAGGAAATTACCGCATCATCCGACGGGTCACCTTCAACCGGGTCTGAGCCGTCATCAGGTTCGATGATTACTTTGGTAATACTTCCATCATCAGATGTGGTATCTGCAAAGTCGAATGAGAGTTCAACACCGGTCGTTGGACCTGTTTGGCCATTGTTTTCTGATGTTTCAACCATGCCAGATGTGGATTCATAGTAGACGATTAAATCGATTGGACCAGAGTATTCTCCAGAGTCACTATCATCATCACCAAAACAACCTGCTAGGCTTGCGCAAAGCAGAGTTAGAGTCACGGCTAATAGACGGAAATTTGTCTTCATCACTATACCCTAGGAGGTCCTTATCCAAAAACCCGCCGTTCTGTGGGCTGAAATCCGTGTCGGTGGGTTCAAGAGTGGTAACCGTCGCCGATGGCTTGCTAGCGGGATAGGTTAGCATGGTTCGACCGACGGGCTCATAACCCGTAGATCGATGGTTCAAATCCATCTCCCGCTACCTTATTCACCAATTAGTTCGTACTATAGGTGTGATAATCGTGAGTTGGCACTAGAGAATCAACTGCGGCCTGTAATCGCGCATTTGCGGCCTGCTCTCCCGATGTAATCGCAGCGATCTGCCGCTCAATATCGGTTTGAATGTCGCCACCAAGAATTACGCCGATTCGACGCGCATCAGCCGCTGGGCGACCTTCAATTTCGAGAATAAACGCTCCATTTTTACTGATTACAGGGCCGGATAATGGGTAGAGTTTGGATAGAAGTTTAGTGTAGCCGCACTGTTCAGCAACATCGAGTGCTGCGGCTAAGTGTCCCGGTTGCAATTTTTCACAACGTGAAAATGCTTTTTTGGCAGCACCGATTTTTCCAGCGTTAGCATGAATAAATCCGGCGAGATGATAATCGGATGCAGCAGATACGGGGTCATGGCCAACAGCCTTGCCGTGTTTGTTCCTATGTTTGTGCAACAATCCGATTGTGATTCTTGCACGCTTGTATTTTTCTCGACTGTTGAGAACAGCCGCTAGAATACGCAATCCTTTGACCAATATTCCCTGAGCAGCATCATCTCTAGCCTTTTGAGAAATCAATTGGTCGACTAGGGCTGAAGCCATTACTTCGGCCCTTTCACCTCGACCTTCGCGATGGTATGCTTCAAGCTGGCTGATTGCTTGTTCTGGATCAGCCGCACCGAACATAATCACTGCTCTGACGGGTCAATCATTTCACAGCATCGGTGCCACGGTCAAAGTTTTGGTCGACTCAACACCACTAATATTACGGATTTTATTAATTACGACAGCCGAAAGAAGACCAAAATCCGAACAAACAATTTTTACAAAAATATCGTATTCACCAAATAGGAGTAAAGATTCAGCGACCTCATCAACTTCTTCGAGCAATTTGAGGACCTTTCTTTCCGCTCCTGGGTCAGTAGTTATCAGCAAAACGGCCACTGCGTTTTGGTACTGTTTAGTTTCCATGATAGAATCTCAATTGTGTCAGTGCGGCCATGATGTTTAACACTTGGGCTCACCAGCCCCTAATTAGATGGGAGAAAATTCCTCAATCCGTTCGATTGGTATCATTGGCACTCCGGGTTGTGGAAAGACTACTCTGTGTGCGCAGTTAGAACTACCAGTAATTTCATTGCGGGATTTCGCTTTACAGCATGGTTGCTTGGGCCCAATAGAATCTGATGGTGCTGCGCCAATCGATGTAGAAAAATTGGCAAAGTTATGGCAACAACCTTCACAATTATCACTCGTTGATAGCCACCTAGCACACCATATGCCCGTCGATGCAATTGTGGTGTTGAGGTGCCACCCTGATGAATTAAAATCACGCCTTGAATTAAGGAATTATTCAGCAGAAAAAGTTCAGGCTAATGTCGAAGTTGAAATGTTAGGTGGGCCATGGGGTGAATTGCTTGATGATATTCGTCCTGTCTTCGAAGGAATAGATGGCGTACAAGAGTGGATTAAGGCCGGCTGCCCTCAACACACTACCCCTGAATTAGCGATAGACTGGCTTTCACAGCCATAAGTAACAAAAGCATTTGGCTCGCTAACCGTTGTTCATGGCACTAGAGAAGGGTCGTAACCTCTTCAAAAATATGAGCGAACCTTTGGTGTTTCGTCTAAGCGGAGTAAATCCCGCTGTGTTGACATGGTTAACCCTTCCAGTTGGCTTAACATCTGCATGGATGATGATGGAAGCCGGAGAGGGTCAAAACGGGGCACTAATGTTCCTAGGCGCTGCTTTTTTTATGGCTACAGCAATGGCTCTTGATGGACTAGATGGCAATGTTGCTAGAGCAACAGGTAAAGTAACCCGATGGGGCGATTATCTCGACCATACTCTCGACCGTGTTTTAGATGTGGTCTGGATTCTGGCATTGGGTTACAATCTCACTTGGTTTGGCCATGTAGAATTAGCATGGGTAGCAGCGATGTTAACCATGTTTGGATCCTACCTTGGTACTCAAGCCCAGGCAGTATCTGGGAACCGAAATTACGGTGGTTTTAGTCGAGCAGATAGAATGGTTTTGACTTTCATAGCCCTATTCGGTGCTGCGATTATGGCTTATTTAGGAAGTGACGCATGGGCTGTTTGGAATGGCATTGATATCAATCCGATTTCATGTATCATAGCAATATCTGGATTGGGTGGAATTTATACCTTCATAATCCGTTTTATCAATGCGCGTGCAGAATTACAAGAATTGGACAAATCCAAGCCTCTATCAACTCCGAAGGGCAACGATTCTAACGATGAATGAAAAAAATACCTGCGGAAAAGGCCAAGAAGTCGAAAGTTGGCATTCTTTCCACCGCCTACGGCGGTATACTCATAACAGAATCATGCGAACCAATAGAATGATGGCTGGCGATATGCTAAACAGTGTGAACCGTAGGATGACTATTTTGGTCCTGACTATTTTGCTTCTTTCGTCCTTGCCCTTGATCTCAAATGCAAGTGCTGACCAAGGTATTGCTGAAGAATTACAAGCACAGGAAATCACTGCAGTTTTCGATAGTGTAAGTGAGACGACTACCGTCTCCTGGAGAAACATTGCACAATCAGACGGAAACCCTGATCTATTCGAAGAGTTATGGGAAGCCACATACTATGTTTATCGAAGCGATAGTCCAATAACATCTGGAAATATCCAGGCGCTTTCCCCTTGGCATTCCGTTGATGCTTGTGAGAAAAACAGTGCTGACCCGGACCCGGAAGAGCCATGGAACACTAATCCAAACAAATGTCGAGGTTCTGCAGGAAACCATCCTGGCCATACTGCAACATACCAAGTAGGCGCTGGAACAGATGGTGTATTCTTTTACGCAATCTCTACAGAACTAGCGGGCGGCAATATCACCACAACATTGAGTGTGAATGCAAGCACTCTGTTTGAACCGGTTCCTGAAATAGCCACTCCTATTCGCTCCCCCTACAACATCGTAGCATCATTTGATTCCGGTGAGAGTCAAACATCGGTTCAGTGGATAAATTACAATTCGATTAATCCAATACTTCCCGAAGATGGCGATGACGCATTCGAAATACACGTTTGGCGGACTGAATATGCAGTAGATCGCACAAGCGGACAACAAATGCTGATGTCCGAAAGTCCTCTTGTAACACTACCTCCAACAGCTACAACATTCGTCTCAGATATCCCACCAATGACAAACAGAGAAGTGTTTTATTCGGTAACTTACCTTCTACCGAATTGGACTCAAGAAGGTTTGGATTATGAAGACACTAGATTCCTTTCAAACAATGCAATGAATAGCGCCGTTCTCGAGGACAACACCCCTCCAGATGATGTAGATTCAGTTGAAGCACTGTTTACTCCAAATGAAAATGGAACCGGAGTCACCGAAATCGTATGGGACGATATACTGTCTGAACAGGGCGAAGAGTATCGCATATATCGCCATGGTGAATATTTCAATACCATCAATAATTCGTATGTACAATTAATCGGAACAGTCCAAGAAGGGGTTTCGTCTTTCCAGTATAATATTCCATTCAATACATATGGTGATTTCGTCTATTGTGTGGTTGTAGTTGACCAATTTGGAGCATCAAACCCAATAATTCCATCATCGTCTTGTGATATTGTTTCTGAAGATGCGGATGAGGAGTGGGTCAAAGAACCAACCAATGTCAATGCGTCGTTTATCGGCGACGGTAAAACTCGTGTCACATGGACCGATCAATCTGGAATCGAAGGCGAGAGATACCACATTTGGAGAGCAGGTTACCGTGTTAGCGGGGCCGAATTTGTTGAGAACCAATCTTTGTTTTGGATGGGTAGTGTTTCAGATGGAATCGAGCAATTTGATGTACAATTAGATGATGAAATCTCAGCATCAAATGTATTCTACTTCGTAACCAGTGAGGCCTTGTACAATTGTCCAGGCTGTAATGGTACGATGACATATACCAAACTTGTACAAAATTGGGATGGCCCAATCAGTGAAGACACCAGAGCGCCACAACCGGCTCGTATTAGCGATATTATGATGATTGGTAGTCTACAAGTGGTAGACCTTGAATGGATTAACAGTGTACAAGAGATTGGAGAATCATATTCTGTATATCGACACTTTGGAGATCCATTTGGCGACTCTGAGTTCTCAATTTCAAATTACACAGATGAAGGATGGGAATATGTTGATGGCCCAATCTTAGAAACTGGATTTTCAACAATGGTCCGTCAAATTCCAGTGCCTGACAACACCCAGAGAGAGGTATGGTACGCTGTGGTAATGTCTGATTCTTATGGAAACATCAATGAACAGATTTTCCCTGGAATTGGTGGAAATGCAATTAAGATTTCAGAAGATACAAAAGCACCAGGAATCACCTATGCGATTCATGATGAGAATAATATTCCAATCACAGAATCTTCACTTATTCGTGGAGATTATACATTGAGAATTGAATTATCTGAGATGCTAGATGAATTCCCTATTGTCAATATTAGTACTGCAAATGGTGGTTCTTTGACTGGTGGTAGCGAGCAGGCAATGGTTTTGCTTTCACTGAATACTAACGACCCAGACAAGGGCCCACAGTACTTCCAAACATTCTCGATATCTTCATCTGCAGTTGCAGGAGACTTATTCATTTCAATTAATCTTACAGATATGTCAATGAATTCAATCGACCATGTAATTAGCGACTATTCAATCGATGCAAAGGCACCAGAGGTTAGTATCTTCAGTCCTACTTCTGAAAATGATGGGGCAAAGTACCTCTATGGTAATGAGATTAAGGTAGTGGCTGGTGCAACTGACGATGTTGGAATTGTCTCAATGCAAATGCGTTTTGTTCAGAATTATGGAACCGCTTCAACCGTTACAGAGCCTTGGCGCGAAGTAACTGGACTTTCAATCAACGATGAGGGCGATTGGACATTCGAGATGTCTTTCAGTTCTGGTAATTTCCTTCCAGGTCTACACGAAGTATCTGTGAAGGCGATAGATTCTGCAGGTAACGAGCGTACTGAAAAGGTAAAATTCGTTACCGATTGGTGCCGCCATAGAGATGATGGTTCAACAATCTGTGAGTACTCTAACCCGGTCGCTGAAGAACCCGAAACTGTGTATCCTGAATTGAATGCAACAGACCCTCCGTACATGATTGCATGGGTAACTGCAGGTATATCCTTATTCGCAGTACTTGCTTCTCTACTGGTAATCTCCTCTGCTATGTCTGGCCCGAAGAAGAAGAAGGGCGATGATGATGAAGAAGGCGATGATTGGATGAACGAATTCATTGGAACATCAGCTGAACCTGATATGGCAGAAATCACTAGTGGCGAATCAGAAACTGCAAATAAAACAGAGGCTACAGCAGAACCGGAAGAAGAAGATCCATTCGCAGTAAATGTCATCAAACCAAAACGTCGCCGCAAGAAGAAGTCAAATGATGACGACGACGACGACGACGACGACGAGGATATGGATCGGGAGGAAGGGAAATCTCCTAAGAAGAAAAAGCGCCGCGCTGCAGGTCGTCGTAAGCCAACCAAGAGAAAAAAGAGTTGAGCTAAATGAGCGAAAACACCTCTCCTAAGATTGGAGTAATTCAGGCCTTTAGTCCACTTGAAAATAAGTTGAATTGGTTGTTATTAGCAATTCCAGTTACTGTTTATTTTAGTCTCATAGCAGAAAATCCCGGTATGAGTTTCATCTTCTCAATGGTTGCGATTATGCCGCTAGCATTCCTGATGGGGCATGCAACCGAAGAGATTGCACTACGTACAAGCGAATCTCTAGGTGGTTTGCTAAATGCAACATTTGGAAATGCGGTTGAGATTATTATCGCAGGACTCGCAATCTATACTGCTGCGACCCACGCTGACCAAGCCGACACAATGATCACAGTTGTTCAAGCAAGCCTAGTTGGTAGTATTCTTGGAAATTTGTTGCTTGTCTTGGGTCTATCGCTACTTTGGGGAGGAATTAATCACCAAAAGCAAACTTTCAATCAACCAGCACTGAGTATGAACGGTTCTTTGTTACTACTAGCAGTTCTTGCAATGCTAATACCTGCGGCAGTAGATATTGGGGGGGGTGCATCGGAGAGTATCGTTAATCTCTCTCGCTATGCATCTCTAGTTTTACTTGTAATGTATGGTTTAGCTTTGTTATTCCAACTCAAGACACATTCTCACATATTTGCTACAGAAGGCCCTAGTGATGGTCATGATGATCCTTCAATGACCAATAAGGACGCATGGACACTACTTGTAGTGGCGACAATTCTCGTTGCATGGATGGCTGAAGTTCTTGTCCACTCAATTGATGCTGCGGCAACGGAATTGAAAATGCCAGCATTATTTATCGGCGTAATTCTATTGCCATTCTTTGGTAATGCCGCCGAGCATTTCACAGCAGTGCTTGTTGCTGGGAAGGACAAGATGGACCTTTCACTAGCAATTGCAATTGGCTCAAGTGTACAAATTGCTGTATTTGTGGCCCCTTTGATGGTCATCTTTGCCTGGGCGATGGGCGTTAACCTGTCACTTGAATTTGGACCTCTAGAAACAGTAGCGACATTCTTGTCTGTGCTCGTTGTTAATTCAATTTTGAATGATGGAACCACAAATTGGTTAGAAGGCTCGATGCTTCTAGCATGCTATGCGATTTTGGGACTCAGTTTCTGGATGATGTAAGGGAATTGAAATCTTCTAATCAGGAGATATTATCGGAATAATAGTTCCAACACAATCTAGATAACATGAGTTCTAGGTCCAGAAATCGAATAGATCGTCCAAGAATTATTGGCTCAATTTCTGAAAGACTTCTTCTTCATCAGATTGCTCAAGAAGTGCTGGACAAAATGGAGAAATTGCATCCAGAACTATCTGTTGACACGGAAGCATTGCAACACATTAGACTAGGATTCCTCCGAGAACCGTGTAGCAATCTTTTGGGTTGTTGTTCGTACTCTGATAACAATAGAAGCAGACCTAGGACCGAGTATACAGAAAGGCATAGAGTACACAGAATATTAATTTCAAGAAAGCATATGAAAGAAGATTTGAACGATGCAATAGTTACTATGCACCATGAGTTCTTGCACGCAATACTTGGTAGTGATGAGGGGCACGGCGTAACATTTCAGAAGCATGAACCAAGAATAAAACCAGAGATTGTAGAGATTGTCAACAGTTTGGAGAAGATAGCCAAAAGAAGATTTTCTTGAACACTGGTATGGTAGATTAGTACTTATTCTGAACCAAAGATTATCTTAACATCCTCAAAATCATTTGAGTTAAAGTTAGGTTCTTTCAAATTCGATTTGATCAAAAGATTTGATAGCAAATTGACTTTTTTAGTAGCTTTAATTTTTTGTAATTCCGGCGCTAGCTCCCTAAGACTGTGGAAAGAGAACAACTCATCTGTCGAAATTATTTTTACTTGTTTTTTAGATTCTATGTTAACATAGACGGGCCACATGCCGTTCCTGATCGCTTCAATCAGCTCTCGCGGCCCGGAGTCTTCAGGGATAGTTTCAAGCTTTTCTTTTGTACCATTGTGGTATATTTTAGTGAACGAATTATCTTGGTTTCTTTGAGCGAAGGTATCAAAGTCACACATTTCTTTTATTTCGGATAAAAGTTCAACGGAATTACATCTTTCATCAACTTGGAAGAACGTGTTTGAGATTGTCTCCATCCAAGTTTTCATCTCACTTGAAATATGTTCATCAGGGACAGTTAGATTTGCTAGTTCTTTATTCAGAATTAGTGAACCTAGTGGAGTTAGTATACTATTGAAAAGTTCAGGATTTTTACCTCGTATGTGATACTTATTCTCATCTGCAACGGTTTGTAAATCGTTCAGCCCTGAGATTAATTTTGCTGATTGCACAATCGCTTTTCTGTCATTCGAATTTATTGATACTTCAAAAATCGAGTTTGCAAACCTTTTGATATTATTGACTACATCAAATAAAGACAAAATCCCTAGGAATTCATCTGTCGATTCATTGACAATCGGGATGACCAATCTTTTGCTCAGAACAGTGTATAGAATACCGAATAGGATCGGAGTTTTGCTATCCATCCAATCTTTATTTTCAGAGAAAAAGAAATTACCATTTGCATCTATTAGTTTAACGATTTTTTCCTTACCATCTGCTTTTTGTGAAACTGGACAGGATGAAAAATCATTTAGATTCATGAAATTAACTAATTCCTGAAGGTTGTTCTTATCTTGAATAAATTTAGGACTAACTCTTACCAATTTATTTGTAGGATTCATAAACTCAGAAATTGCGTTACTATCAAAGCCTTGACCAGAATATTCCTGTGTTGATTCACCAACTAGAGCCTTTCTAACCTTTTCGAACATGTCATCAATTTGTTTAGGTGTCACATTATAATTTGGTGGTTCTTCTTCCTCAAATTCATCGTCATTTGGTCCTCTAATGAAGATGGTTTTCTTCCCTTTTTCCCTTTGCCTTCTAATTAAGACTGTGATTACGGAATCGGCTTCTGTGTATTTTGGACTTACTGTGTGAATCCAGTTACTATTCACATAAAGTGGTCCAACAGATGGGTCAAACACCTTTTCGTAATCATCCCCAACCTTTTCCCCCTTCTCATCGTTCCAAGTTTCATTTGTGTGTTTTACGCGGACAATTTTCCCAGGTCTAGTAGGTGAATCTGCCTTTACGAATTCACCGTCAACTCTGTTAAAATATTCAACTACTCCACCATCTTCACAACTATCCACTCTGTAATATCGGTATTCATATGCTCCTTGAATGCACATTGTTATGAAGTCTCTTTGATGATCGTGTTTTGCTGTTTCTTTTGCATTATCGAATATGTGAATCCTTAGTTGCGCTCCGTCAGGATTTTTTTCATTTTTATAAAGACTAAATCTTTTAACAACATTTTTGTTTATTGAAGTTTCAGTACCTTCTCTTGTGAACCACCTTTTCAACACATCGGGCTTTCTCCATGCTGCATATCTCAATAAGCAAACGAGTGCGTTAAGGTTTACAGAATCTCTATTCTCAAACGTCGAACCTTCCAGAATTTGTTCATTCAGCCGATTAATTTCCTCTTCGATTCGATTAATAATCCCCATAGAGACTCCTAGGATACGGATATAAATATCATTTCCGAAGGTTTATTTTCCAATCACTCCTCATAATGTCATGGACAAATTGTTTGTTGTCGTAACGGGGAGCTCTTCAGGATTGGGCGCTGCTCTTTCTAAAATATTGATTAACCTAGGAAGATATTCAGTAATTGGTTTGGACATTAATGAATCAGACTTTGTGGATGAAGACTATCACTTCATTAGTTCAGATTTATCTGATAGAAAAAGTATTGAAGATTTAGTAAACAATGTGATCCAAATTTCGGGTAAATCGTTGTATGGTATTGTGAATGTTGCAGGAATTTCTGTTGGGAAATCAATCATTGGAATGGATCAGAATGATTGGGATAAGATGTTACAAGTTAATCTCACATCTCCTGCATTATTAATCTCAAAACTACAAGATATCATGGTTGATGGAGGTCGTATTGTGAACGTTAGTTCACCTGTTTCAGTCACTGGATCAAACAAACCAGGTTACTCTGTATCAAAGGCGGGTTTGCACGGATTAACAATGTCTGTTGCAAAGAATCTCGGTCCGAGAAATATTCTGGTAAACACTGTTTTCCCTGGTCCAATGATTACAGGAATGACGCAAAAATGGTCACAAGAAAAGCGAGATTCAATCGCTACTGAAAGCTTCCTTGGCCGTTTGACAACTTCAGAAGAAGTTGCTTATGGAATCAAATTCTTACTCGAACCCGACACGACGGGTATTACAGGCTCAATACTGGACTTCACAGCAGGGTCAATGTTTACTCATTGAATTAACCAAAGATAACCACTAATACTCCGGGGGGAATGACTCCTGCTAGCGATACTAGGATTACTTCAATAGACAATCTTAGTTCCATGCGTTTTGCTTCTCTTACAAGTAAAGACGGGCACTGAAGGAACTCTTGTGGTACTTCGACCCCAAATTCTTGATATCTTTGTCCTATTTTGTTGAGTTTCATAGTCAAAGTCTCATGGTCTGTAATTTTCTGAAGCAGGGGCATGTATCTATTCTCCATCCAGGTAAATATTGCAATACTAACATGCAGAATTACTAGACATATGACTAGTGTGATAATACCATAATTCATTATTGTTCATCTCCAATAATTGGAATTGGACACAGCTTCTCCATTATAATCAGGATATCCAGTCCGAAAATAGCATCATGACTATTTGTATCAGAATTAGTAAGGATTTTCAGAACCTTCTCAAGCTTATTTTGTTCTGAAACCAATTTGTTAACCTGATTCAATAGTATAGATATCGAACAAGGTATCGATGAAAACGGGTGAGAGGCCGGAAACAGAGATACCAATTTATTGACCAACATTATGTGATCTGTTACCTTTCCAACCCACTCTTCCCAATTAGATAATGTACGCAAACCATTAATCTCAATTTTGCATATTTCCTCCTCGATACCTTTCTCTATTTTACACGGCAACAAACCGTCTACGGGCCTGTTTGCCATTCCGCTTTGATAACCATCTTGGATGCTGGCATCAAGTTCAGAAAGGTGATTAAAATGATGTTTTAACTCTTCATTAAAGCATTCTTCAGTGCTGATGGAAATCAGTTTGGAAACTATGGATTCAGACTTTAAATTGAGGGCTTGTTGTCTTTCAATTTCACATAGCCAAGAATCAATTTGTATTCTGCAAATAGTCGAACATTCATCCTCAAGGGACATATTGATCAAGAAAATATCATGGTTGAGAGACTTACAATAGTTATCTAATAATCTAAACCAGGTTTTACTCTCCTTCAATCGATAATCGATTGTCTTTAGGCGCTCAATTAATTCAGAATTCAATTTCAATGCCTCCCTTGTTCAAAACCTGCAAGATTTGCAGATTCCACTTCATCGAAACTATACTTGGGATTTGCTCTTGCCCAATCAATACAATCACATCAATTATTTTTAGTGCAATATCAATTGGTTCGATGACGAGATTTTCTATTCGAGAAGCCAAAGTATTAGCTGCATTTTCGTGGAAATCAGAATCGATATCTTCGAGAAATCGACAGACGTCCGAATGCATCTGCTTCATTTGAAGCAGTTGCGATTTAGCAATGTCGTAATCAAGCAAGATGTTCCTTCACCTCTGCAATATTCTGAGCGAGTACTGCAGATTGCTTGGAGAATTCACCAGAAGAGATCTGTACATTTTGGATAGACTGGTAAAGTTTAGTTAGATTGTCAATAGCAATCTTAGCTTCGAGTTCGTTCTTCATGTTTATCTCCTGCGAAACAGCCTCGATTTCTTTCAAGGTCGAGTTAATGTTTCCAGTTGAAGAGATTATATTACCAATCGCTGAATCGTTTGAATCAGAACCTTGCTTGAAGTCATTCTCGATTTGGTTTAGGAATTCAGGGTTTTGATTTGCAGCCTTATTTACAGTTTCACGGTAAGCATCGATACGGCGACTGTCGCTTTCTTCACCGGCGGACTTTCCTTTCAGTTTACGAAGGAATTCAATAGAATCATTAAGTTGAGAGTTCTGTTCATCAGCAACACGAATTTGAGAAGAACGGTCAAGATTAATCGCTCCCCAAAGAAGGAGAATAGCCAATACAATTAGCAATAAGTTACTCATATTCATTATTTCACCTTCTTCAATACTGTTTGCCCTTTATAATTATGAAAGTTTTTGCGATTTATTCAATTTTATTCTTCAGGCCAAAGCAAACAAATAGCTCCGATTGCAAAACCAAACCACATCATTTCTAATCCCATGCGACCATCTCACTCATCGTTGACCTTCTTCTTACGAATACGATCTGTGCCTCCAACTAGGAGGTTAGGACGGTTTCCGTAGTTTCCGCCATAGTAATGGCGGTGGAATGCGTGGATTAGTGCACCATCTTCTTCACAATGGTGATACTTACTATCTAGGTGTGCTGTAACCATTCTACCCAGTAGACGTCCAAATGCAAATACTGTAGATACAGTTGGATTATCAATAGCCCTTAGGTTTGGATTACTCATGATGGTACGCTTACTGTGTGTATCAACATCATCAGTAGATACGATTAGTATATTGGTTCCTGGTTGATCTTCAGAGAATTGAACAATAATATCATCAACATCTGGACATAGGGAATCTGGAACCTTGTAGAGGTTGATTAGAGGCTTATCTACACCACTGGATCGTAGACCAACAGCAATCGTTTCGATCGCCTTGGAAACTACATTCTTGGTAATTACATTACCAGTTTGTTCTAGCAACCTTGTAGGAATAAGGGCGTCAACAACTGTGAAACCTCCAGCTGGAAGTGCGTCATTTTGGCTTGTAGCAAGCCCACGTGCTCTCTCAAGAACAGTTCCTGCAATATCTTTAGCCAGAGTCGAATCGTCTCCCTGAGCCAGGGATAGAACCTTGCTCGGAGTCAAACTAATACTAGTTGATAGACGGATGCGACGCTGTTGATTCCAAGGACCAAACTTAGAGTTCTTCTTAGTGTCATGAATTGTCATGAACTTATTTTCAGTTATTGCTTGTTCACGCTGAATAGCAATGCGCTCGTCAGAGATGTCCCCTTGTAGCAGGTCTATTTTGCTATTACCTAGGAACATGGGTCTCAAAGTTGCAATGTTAGCACGCATACGACGAGTTCTAATCATGCTCCTATCGAAGCGGTTTACCAAGACGATTGGTATTCCATGAAGTCTAGCACCGGCCTTACCCCATGCAGTACGCAATAGAGTAGTTGCGAAGTTTGATCGATATTCTTGAATCTGCGATGGTAGGTTTTCCTTAACCCATTCGGCACTATCTAGATTTACAATCTCGAATGCATCGGCAGCGAATAGAGAACGTGGAATACATGAGGCTAGGAGTGCGTAACGCCCAATACGAGCTGTGCCACCTAGTGTTGTTTCAATAGAACCAATTTTACCACCAGCACGCTCTAGCCCAGATATCCACCAATCAAATTCCTTTGACAGAGCAGAAACCTGGTTAGACAGACGTCCTTCAATCAGGCTTTCATCCGACTTTCCTCCACCAATATCATTGGCTTTGTGCAAGAAGATAAGGTGACGGCCTTTGCCATAAATTTCCTTGTTACCAAATGTAACTTCTAGAGCGAACAAGTCACCCATAGAGTTGTACAGAGCAGCACGGAATGAAACGCCTCCCTTTATCTTAAGATGGTCGAATACTGGGCGGAACATCTTGTTTGCTTCAAGACCTTCCATTGTATTGCAGATAGCCTTGTGGTCCTGACCACCTAGCACTGCAACAACAGCGAATTGGAATGGACGACCGTCGCCATCGACAGCCTTACCATTTGACAACTCTTTACTGGAACGAATTAGTTCAGCAATTTGCTTGGTCGCCTGTGGAATTAGACCAGTAACTCCTGAAGCAGGATCGACACCAATCTTGTCTACAGCGCCTGTAGCAGATGTACCGATCCAAATAGTAGCACCATTTAGGTGCCAAGAATTGTAACGTACGTAATCAGAAGTTGAGCCAGCAGCTTCTACTTCTTCGTATTTGTTTCCGACCCATCTCAAAGAATGGATGTTTCCACCAAATGGTGGTTCAACAGATGGGAATTTGAAGAATATATTTCCCTTTGTACCATTGTTAGATGTTATTACTGGCTTTGAAATTGCAGTAGTAGCGACCGGGTGGATGCTAGCCTTCACATCGGCATGAAGGCCAGCATCCGGTGTTTCAGGAGGTGTTGAATCAATAAGGTCCTCAAGAGCTTTCAAACTCTGATTTAGTTGTGCATCATTATTCATATTAATAGTGTCTAAGCTATCGGAATTCTGATTATTATCGGATATATTGAGATTAGAATTAGTTTTAGGTTCTGGTTGGTTAAGATTTACTTCTGGTCTTGAAGCAGTGATATCTTTGATTGGATTTAAAATCCGGTTACCCAATATCGGGCGCTTTCGAAAAATATCTTCAGTCATTTCACTCAACTCCAATTGCGCGCTTGATCATTGTGACCTCATGAAGAAGTGTAGATACCCTATTACTTTCCACTTTTACAGAATTATCAACTTCTTCCAATTTGGATACCAACTTAGGAATCATGGAATTAAACTGGCCAACTTGGCTTTCAGAGTTGATGTTAGAGATACGGGAGAGTCGTGATGTAATGAATGAAATATTCTTGTCAACATCGATAAGTGAATCAGATTGATCATCGAGAACATCAGCAATTTGCTTTCCGAGGTCATGCAACCTAGGCGCCATATTTAGCCCACGCAATTCGTGTTGAACCAATTCTTCCTCGACGTTATCCCTAGAGCTCTTTATTTCGAAACGAATATTATCTTCAACTCCTTTCATAGTCATTAGATCATCCTCTAGAGAACCACGGCCAATTGAATCTGCGAGTTCGTATTCGGCGATACGTAGGTTTAGGAAACTAAACTTCCTAAGGATGTAGATTAGTCCAGCACCAACAAAAATAGCTGCTGAAATAATTGTCTCTTCAGATA
>Ga0233427_10001181_pt1 | contig 29316 bp, 43 predicted proteins | sample SI_118_April2016_5_FD_179885 | JGI IMG/M metagenome (GOLD analysis project Ga0233427, IMG submission 179885) | Seawater microbial communities from Saanich Inlet, British Columbia, Canada - SI_118_April2016_100_MG | ecosystem: Environmental > Aquatic > Marine > Inlet | place: Canada: British...
GACAGTGGGCTAACGATCCCGAGTGGGGGAACGCTGACGGTTGCCAGTGGTGGAACGATAACGAACAGCGGTACTGCTACAGGGTTTGGTCTTTTTACCGCCTACGCGATCTTACGAGAAGAACAAACTTCTGGAACGGCAGGGCAATCTCCAACACCAACTAGCGGAAGTTGGCACATACGGGTTATAAATACCGAAGTTGACCCGTCATCAATCGTGAGTATTTCGAGCAATGAATTTACGTTAGCGGCAGGCAACTACCTTGTTCAATGGAAGGCCGCAGGTGGTGGATTAAGAGAAAGCAAGACAAGGATTTATGATGTAACAAATGGTGCAGTTGTTGCGTATGGCTCTTCCGAGTACGATGGTACTCACTTAATGACTTGGTGGGCTTCGGGTATTGCTCGTCTTACACCAGCATCATCGACAGCCTATCGTATTGAACACAACTTAACAGGTACTGAAGTCACCGATCATTTTGGTTCTGCGGCATCGCTCGGCACAGAAGTCTATCTTGAGTGCCTAATATTTAAGGAGGCGTAAATGATGGCATCAGTGACAACGCTTGAAGGATTACGACAGGCTGTCAAGACGAAGTTCCCGAAATGAAAGCACTAGCACTTGCCCTGGCACTGATCGCCGCGCCAGTGATGGCGGCTGATCCAGCCGAGCCACCAGAAGGGATGTATCAGCAACCCGTGCGGTTACTCCTAAATTGTTTTGATTCGTTTGCTAAAGTCGTTGAGGTGCTTGCTGAACACTGGCAAGAAGTGCCGGTGATGATGAGCCACATGAGTAAGACCAGTACCATCATTCTCTTCACCAACCGCGAGCGCACTACTTCCACCTTGGTCGTGAGCAAGGCATACAAGGACACAGAGGAATCGTGCATATTGTGGTCGGGCGAATCACGCGACAGTCCCGGTATGTCCTTCTCGTTAAATCCGAACCCCATATTTCCGGTTGAAACATGATGGAAACGGCCCAAATCCTTTCCATGGTCTACGGGGCATTATTAATGATGATGGGATGGCTACTGCGGCGGGTGTTCGCTCTGCTCGATGAACTCAGGCGCGAGGACGCGAAATTGCATTCGAGAATCACTGAACTCGCCACCGATTCCGTCAGTCGGAACGAATTGCAAGGGAGCATAGATCGGGTGATTTCGCACATCGACAAAATGGAAGAACGATTACTTTTGAAATGAAAGTATTTGACCCATATCACATTGACAAAGGTTGGAAGGCATACGCCGACCATTGGCTGAGAGCGATGCGCTTGTCTGTGATCCTTGCCGGTACTGCATTCATCGCAATGGTTCATGCTTTCGTGCCGGTGTTTCTGGTGGACACTGTCAGCCTAGTTGTGAACAGAATCTACCGTGAGTTATGGCCCGACTCTGGTTCGTCTTAATCCCTCTACTGAGTGGATGCGCGGCTTTAAAAACGTCTGCCGTTTCTGGAATCGGTGCGGGAGTTGGAGCGGTTGTTGGTGGGCCGCTAGGTGCGGCGGGAGGCGCAGCACTTGGCGCAGGCGCAACGTCCTTGATGACCACCGGCGTAAGCGGTGGTCAGTGTGATACGCCTGTAACTGGATTCTGGCCGCTCATGGGCCAGGTTCTCGAAACCGGAGGTCTGCTGTTGGGAGCGGTGATCTTGGTGCCGCTCATCATGGGTTATCTAATACCAAACGGATTTGAAAGAAAACGGAAAGCATAAAAGCCTCGGCGCGTTCTATCCCATCTCTCCTGTTCGCGGCCTAGCACCACCGCGTTGGCGCGCCGGGGCTTCTTTTTAATGACAACCCTCTCAATTATCAAATGGCGTGACACGATCCAAGACCCATCCTGGTCGGGGCATGAGGAGTTGGAGTGCCCGGTGATTGAAACAGTGGGTTGGGAAGTGTTTAGAGATGAGGACACTGTGAAGTTGGGGGGTACGCGGGATTCTGAAGGGAATGTTAGCGGGATAATTGCGATACCAATGGGGTGCGTTCTTTCATGCCAAACGATACAGGGCTTTTAGACTACTGCGAAACGGATACGCAACGCCGCGCAATTGAGGCGTTGATTGCAAGCGGCGGCAATAGGGTTGATGCGGCTGCTGTACTTGGAACAACCGAACGGAGTATGTATCAGATTCTTGCGCGCATACGCAAACGTGCGGCGCGCCAGGGATATTCACCAGACCACGGCATGACTCACACCGCTGCGCCGGGGTTCGCCGTCAAGGGTGTGTCAACGCTCTACAACGCGGATGGGGAACAGACAGCACAGTGGGTCAAAACAAGCGCAGATCAGCAACGCCAGGAGGATTTGCGCGAGGCGATTGTAGATGCCTTTGCTGATTGGAAAGGCAAGGGCAGGGTGGCTGCTGCGCCCAAGCACGCAGACGAGGATTTGATGACGGTGTACCCGATGGGCGACCCGCACCTGGGGGCTTACTCATGGGCAGAGGAAACCGGCGACGACTTTGATTTGAAGATTGGCGAGGCAAACTTGTGCGAAGCGGTCAAGCGTCTGGTGGCCTGTTCGCCTAAAAGCAAAACCGGCCTAATCCTAAACCTGGGCGACTTTTTCCACAGCGACACAAGCGACAACAAGACTTTACGCAGCGGTCATGCGCTTGATGTGGATACCCGGTGGGCCAAGGTCTTGCGGGTTGGGGTGAGGGCAATGATGCAGTGCATCGAGTCAGCGTGCCGCAAGCATGAAACGGTAATCGTAAAGAATCTGATCGGCAACCACGATGACCACACCTCGCAGATGCTTTCGATAGCCCTGGCATTATTTTATGAGGGCAATGACCGCGTGATTGTGGACGAGTCACCGTGCAAGTTCTGGTTTCACCGCTTTGGGAACGTGCTGCTTGGCGCGACACATGGCGATACTTGCAAGCCCCAGACGTTGCCGGGGATCATGGCGCACGATAGGGCAGAGGATTGGGGCGCAACACATCATAGGTATTGGTACACCGGGCACATTCACAATCAAAACGTGATGGAGTTCCCCGGCGTGGTTTGGGAATCATTTAGAACATTAGCAGGCAAAGACGCATGGACAGCAAGCAAAGGTTACAGGTCGGGGCGGGATATGTATGCAATCGTTCATGCAAAAGACTTTGGAGAAATAGAGAGGCATCGTGTGGATATAGCGATGTTGAAAAATGGAAATCCATCATCCTGATCACCTTGAACCCAACCCACTAAAACGCGAGAAGTTCTGCCCGGTGAAGATTGTGGTTCAGACTAAAATAGTGCGCGCACCCGAAGTGCGCCAAGAGATCATCAAATCCAAGACCAAGACCGAAGCCCTTGCCGCGCTGTTACGTTGGGCCGCACAACACGGCATCAATTCGGATACGCAACCAGGCGACGAGTGGTGGACGAAGCGCGATAAGTTGGGGGTCTAGCACTAAAAAAGAGGGCAGAAAAGCCCCTAAAAACGGCAAAAGTTGGCTAAACTTTAGGAAAGTTTTAGCGAGGGATTGCCAGTTGTTCGGATTCGTTTTTACAATCAAACACTTGCGCGCCCCCAAGCATCTGACTTTTAATCAGGTGGTCGCAGGTTCGAACCCTGCACGGCCCACCAATAAAGCCAATAAAAACAGGCACTTATAAAAAGTGCTAGGGCATCGTTTTTTCCCACTTTAGCGGTTTGCTAAAGTTTTGCTAAAGAATGCTAAAGTGTGCCTCTACAGGAGGGAGCATGGCAAAACGCGACTTACCGCCGCGCCTACACAAGCGTGGCGCGAACTACATATATACGCCTTACGTTGACGGCAAACTGAAGTGGCACAACCTGGGGCCAGATAAGACCACTGCGTTGTCCAAGTGGGCCGAGTTGGAGGGCGGCGATACCGGCAACAAGACTGTCGGCGATGCCCTGCACGCTTACCTTGAATCAGATGAGTTTGCGGACCTGGCAGAGCGCACCAAAGACGATTACTCGCGCTATATCCAATATCATTTGCTAAAAGTATTCGGTTCCACTTTGCTTGCTGATGTTCAGCCAAGTCATATCTCGCAGTACGTTCACAAGAAGGGGTATGTCGGCAACCGGCACCGCTCGGTGCTGTCCAACGCTTACCAGTTGGCGAACCTCAAGGGTTGGTGCGAGATAAACCCGACTGCCCCATATCAGAAGATCGTCCACAAGGCCAAAGAACCCAAGCGCGTTGTCGAGGTATTTCTTGAGGACGTTTTTAAGATACGCGAAGTAGCGATTCCAGAGGTGCAGCGGTTGATGGATATTGCATGGCGCACCGGCTTACGCAAGAGCGATCTACTCTACCGCTTGCTTTGGGATAACTTGAGCGACACGCATCTGCGCGTTGAAATTGGCAAGACCCGCCGCCCTCTATTGTTCGTGTTAGATGACGCACTGCGCGAGGTTATCGAAAGTTGCCCCAGGCGATCTGAGTTTATTGTGACGCACAGCGGAGGCGAACCGTGGAGCGTGTCGGGATTTGATTCGACTTGGCGGCGCACCCGCGCACGCAGCGGTGTGGAGAATTTTGAGTTTAACGATCTACGCCGCTTTGCGGCCCAGGAAACTGTGCGGATCACCCGCGATGAGGCGCAGGCGCAGAAACTATTGGATCACACGCACAAAAGCACTACGCGGATATATCTGGCAGGGATGGCGATGGAGGTGCAGCCGCTACGCTAAATCCAAGCGCGGCATGGTCTTTACCTGATTGGGCATAAGGCGTGCCGCTACCGCGTGCTGATGCACCACCGGCCTGCCGTTGGTCGATGTGAGATAGGGGATGCCGTTACGCGATAACCAACGCTTTTGCGCCCCGGCCTGCTTGAGCCCGGTGATGTCCTCAATATCTTGTCTGGTCAGAATCATTTTTGCATTACCCCGAATATGCCGACCAAGGTACACTGTTGAATGTGGCTTTATGGTTCACCCATCTCGCAAAACGATTCTGATATGGGTCGCTTTTATTAAAAGCCATTACATAAGGGTCGCAACCGTATCCACGCAAAATCTCAACGCGATGCAAGTCCTCTTCTGGTGTTGAGTGAAACCCAATCAGCACATAAAATGCCATCTTCCACGGCTTAATTCCCGCTTCCACGCAACGGGCAATCCCGCGATGAATTAATTTCTCATGCCTTGGGTCATCCCAGGCAAAGTACACTTGGGAGGCTTTATTCTGTAGATTACGGAATTTGACTGAGGCAAGTGCTAAAGCCTGTTCTTCTTTTAGGTTTCTGATGTTAAGACCTTGGCTGAAGTTCACTCTTAGATTGAGGTCATTCATCTCCCCTACGCGATCTCTCCACTCTGGATTTCCAAAAAAGTCGTTGTCCAGTAACACGAGAAAATTTGAATCCCTCTGCGTCCATAATTGAGGGATAGTGTTGGTTGCGAATGGTGTTCCTTCTTTCTGCGGTACAACACAAAATTTACATTTAAGGCGGCATCCCCTCATCGTAAACCCCAGGTTGTGTGGATAGTTATAAAGGGAATAATCCGGTACTAAATCTTCAACTTCAGCCGGTAAGCGCACCTTCATATCCCAACCTGTGCCGCCGATAATCATGTTATCCCTCAAATACGACTTGTCGCTAAAATCGAATATCGTGCTTGCATAAATCTTGTCGTACATTTGGTGCATGATTGGAGAGTAGAGTTCGACTGCATCCCCCTTAGATTTATGAAACGCTGATAGTTTCATTAGGGCAAGATTCGGAATTTTTGAATCAACATCGTACAGCGCGACTTTATCCATAAGTGGGCCTGTAGGTTCGCCCCACAACCGGCGAGGAGGAAAACGCCGGCTGCGGGACTGACCTAACGCGAACGTGGGCGGGATGGCCCACGCACTACCATGCGCTAGGTTTTATTGAATTGATTTGCGAAGTCATTAAGGATCGGCGCAATCGTTCCCTCAAAGGTCGGGGTTGCGGGGGCTTTCATTACTGGCCCATCAATGCGATCAATACAGACCCTCAAGTGGTGCGTATTGGTGTCAATCGCGCCTGTTGATCTAAGCGTAACCTCGGCGATGTCATCTGCGTCCAGGCTATCAAGTGCGGTGTTTATGTCATCAAGCCGTTGCAGGCACTCGTCGCGTAATTGCGTCAGCCAATACCTCGCCTCCTTTTCGTCATCAGTCATGGTTCTGCTCCCATTTGTCTGCAAAAAACCCGCCAAGCATCAACAGCGTGCCCCAACCGGCAAAGATCAAAAGGTAGATGATTGCTTGCTCAGTCATAGCGGCCACCATGTCATGCTTGCGCGCTTTTTAACGTGGCAGTTGCGTTTGATCCCCTGCGCCGCCAATCCCTCGCGCCGCAATTCGGGCAAACGTCTGCCGGGTATGTATCTGTCGCAGCCCATCCATCGCGCCAGTTCCGCACTCGTTCTGCCGGGGTGAGCGCGCAGTGCGTCATAAACCCGCTGACACTGCGCGCTGCGTATCCCGCTGCGAGTGATCCAATCAGCCGTTTCGTGGCTCGTAATCGGGTCGCTTGTTCGGGCGTACATGGCTAGAAAGGAATGTTGTCATCAAAGTCGCCCGACTCCGCTTGCGCGGCCTGGGGGCGCGGCTGATACGGTTCGGGGTCAAACAGGTTGGCAAACACCCGCGTGTCGCCCTCTTTGCGCTCGAGCCCGGCGAGGTTGATGTGCGCATCGAGGGTGATGTAAGCCTTGCCCTCATGCTCGTGCAACGCGCCGATGTTCACCCACCGGGTTTTTTCGCTGCCGTCCTTGGTAGTGTATTTGCCGTTTGCTACCACCAGTTTTTTCTTGATCATTAGTTGTTCTCCTGTACAAGTTCGCCATCAACAACATCATTAAGTTCGTCGCGTTTCATTCGGTAAGCATCCCGCACCATCTCTTTTGCCTTGTCAGGCAGGGTTTTCGCATCGTGAATAATCGCTTTTAGATCGGCCTCGCTTTGGGCCTCGTCAATGCGCACCATCAGGTCATCGGCTGAAACCTTGGCGATGCGGTCCTTGAGGTCAGGCTTTTTGACTACCTCGGCCTTGACCGGCGCGGCATCGAAATCACCAACTTCCTCTGGTGTGTAAATGCCAACCGCAACACCGGGATAAACTGTGCGGATGCCCTCGCTGATGACCCTTGATCGAAGCATTGCGCGTGGGTACTGTTTCCAGGTTTGCTTGCCGGTCAGCCCTGCTGCTTTGGCGCGATCCATCGTCCACTCAATCTCCAACTCACCACCTTGAGGGTGGCTGAAAACCCCGGCCACCTTCTTGTCGGTGTATGAAGTCCATTTAACAACGCCGCCTGCCGCTTGAAAGCGTGCAAGCATGGCATCGGCCTTGAGTGCGGGTCGGCCCTGGATAACGTGGTAGTCGCGTGCCGCTTGCGCCGGGTGCGCGCCCTCAGCCTGCGCAACCAACATAAGGGCAACCGCTTGCTCGACGGTCTTGATGCCAAACAATCCGCTTGCAGCAATGCGCTCTCCCATTTTCTCAATGTCTTGATAAGGTACTAATGTGCTCATGGTTTCTCTCCTTTAAGTACGAATCGGCGTGAGCCGTTGGTAGTGGTTACAAATTCCTTGTAGACCTCTGGCATAGCGGCTTTGAAAGCCTTGTTGTCGAACCGCTTACTTGGTTTCGTGTTCTTCCAAGTCGCAAGCACCCGCCCCTCGATGTCGGTCAACACAGCGTGTTCGCCCATCTCGCCCTGGATCGCAGTTTCTAAAACTGCCTTTTGATCACTCAAGGTTGCAATGGTGGCTTTGACTTGGCGCAGTTTCTTTGCCGCCTTCACTAAGGTTGGATCGGCAACGATCTTTGCGCCGTCATCTTTCGGGAATAGCCGTTTAACATCAGCCTGCGATACCGCCGGGGGCGGGTCGCCTTCTTGCACCCGCAGCCACAACCGTGCCATGCACTCTAAGATCATTTGCTGTAAGTCCTCGTCGGCCTCAACCTCAAAAATCTTTAGGTCGCGGCCCCGCATCAGCACCGGCACAAAAGCCAGTTGCAACCCGGCGCAAGCCAGTTGCTCTTGCACTTGAATGGTGATGTGGTCAGGTAACTCGTCGTAATACAGAGAAGTGGTCTTAGCCTCAACCACTGCCTCTAACGGTGGCGCACCTTTGAGCGGTTTGGTGATCGCGTCTACGGTTGCGCCTATGAAATCAAACTCTGCGTGGCGAAAATGCTTTTGGAAGTCCGTGAGTTCGATCCCGGTATCCCGCGTGAACTCGTTAAGCACCAGGCTTTCGTTATGGTTGCCAAAGCGAATCGGAAACGTGTCAATCTCTGTCGGCTCACCGCGCTTTGCGAGGTAAACGTCCAGGGGGCTAGCAAAGGGGCTGACACCGCAAGAAGGCGCGGCATCTGAACTGCCCATGTATTTAGTGCGGTCTAACATTCCGCACGCTCAAACGCCTTAGCAGCGGCTAGCAGAACGTTTAGCCGGTAGCCTATGCTTTCAAGATCGCAAACACCGTCCTCGATGTTCTGCTCACTGAAAAGTTTTCCCGCGCGGCTGAAATACGATGCCAGTTGAGTGCAGTCATTCTCAAAATCGTCGCACTGTTGCTCAACCCATGCTTGATGTTCGTGGTCTGCCATCTGGTCGGCAGCGGGATCGTCCTCGATTAAAAACAAGTGGCTCATTTATCTCTCCTGTAATAACGTGGGGTAGTCCACAACATAATGCTACCACAAGAGTGATACCGCAGCCACAATAGTTTTAACAATAAATAACTATTGTGTTATCAAAGGGTTAGCCCCCCATTGCGGGGGGCTTAAATTAAAACAGCGTTTGCTTTGCCTTTACCACACCAATCAGGTCGGCATCACCGTTAATCTTTTGAACTTGCGGGGTCCAGATTGGGTTTAGTGCTTTCAAAAACTTCTGATCACCTTCCAACACCAGTTGCTTAAAGGTCGCCGCGTTTTCATCCTTCAATCTAACCACAACATAATCGCCATTCTCAGGTTGGCGTGCGGGGTCGATAAGGATGGTGTCACCGTCTTTAAAGTCAGGCTCCATGCTGACCCCGGATACTTTGAGTGCAAACATTCTTTTTTCCTTGTCTTTAACCTTGACGGCCCAAGGTATCCGCTCATCAACAGCAACAAACTCCGCGATCTCAGTCCATGCGCCTGCTTGCACCCAACTAATAACAGGCACGCTGATGATTGCGTGGTCGACTTTCTCTGTGCTTTTGGGTTCACCTTCACCAGTGGCAAGCCACCGGATATTGACCCCTAAGCAGTCAGCCAAGGTTTGTGTGTGTTGTGATGATTGGCTACCTCGCATCTCAAGGTTTGAAATTGCGCTTTGACTGATGCCAGCGCACTTAGCGAGTTCGGTCTGGCCCATCCCCACCAATCTCCTCGCCTCTTTTAGCCTCTCTCCAAGACTCATGCTTATATCCCCACAGTTTTTTTTTACAGGTACTTTAAGTAGAACGACCAAACTGCACATTACCACAAATGGGGTCGATAATAGACTAATAAGGTGGGTTTGCAGAGCAATCACAAAAGTGGTATTCTCGCGCCCATGAAATGCGTTGCAGAAATTGTAGAAAAGGTTGGTGGGCAGTCAGCATTAGCCAAAATGTGCGGCGTGCGCCAATCGCACGTATGGAATTGGCTTAATCGCCGAGGCAGTAAAGGTATACCGCCGCAACACGTAATTACGGTTGAGCGCGCTACTGGCATCCCCAGGCATGAGATCAGGCCCGATATTTTCCCCGACGAGGGCGGGATATGAGCCTTTTCGCCATCGTGCCCAACGAGGTTATCGCCGACCATAACCTAACGCTTATCGAAACCCGCGTCCTGATTGCCCTTTATTCTTACCGCGATCCCAAAAGCACCCGCCCGGTGTGGCCTGGAAGGTCTGCGCTGTCTGAGCGGTGTGGGTATCACCCGGATGTCATCTCGAGGACCACGACCTCGCTGCAGAGCAAGGGATGGATCAGGAAGATAAGGCGCGGCAAAAAGCGCACCAATACCTACGAGATTCTAGGCAAAAGCGACCTTACCGATCCAGTCAGCCCCGCAATAAGTGATGCGACCGATCCGGTCAGGAGTGATGCGACCGAACCGGTCAGGTCCATAGGAACAGACCATAGAACAGACCATAACAACAGGAGAGCGAATGGAAATCTTGCAAAGTCAGCAGCGGGGCGAGCCTTGCTTGCAGAGCAAAGAATTGCCGCCAAAGGTGATCGCTAGGTTTTGGACGCGCATGGCCGAGATTTACGGACACAAGTGGGCCAGCCAGTTTGGTGATTGCGCTGACCCTGATGGTGGCCTGACGAGCGCGGCACAGACATGGGCGCAGGGTTTGGCAAGCATTCCTTTGGAGAGCATCAGCGTGGGCTTTTCGGCACTGGTGAAGAAGGGCAGCGAATGGCCTCCATCGCTACCGGAGTTCCTGGCAACGTGTCAACCGGCCAAACGCCTCGCCCCATATCACAAGATGGCGATAGCACTGCCGTCACCACCAGTCGACCCGATATTAGTGCGCGATTCCTTGGCCCAACTGCGGAAGATATTAAACAACTCCGCTTATGCGCAGGGCGGGAAATCTGGCGCAAGCGAAAAAGTCAAACCCCAACAGGTCGCATAACCTGGGGGGAATGGTTTAGGCAGAAGTTTGGGATAACCCTTGAGCAACTTACCCAGGAAACTAAACAGGAGAGAGAGAATGGTTAGACGCTTTTTTACTTGGGGAGGTCTGATTTTGGCGTATCTGTTGGTGGTCGTCCTTGCCCTCACTGGTTGCTCGTCTACCTACGTCAGCACCAAGGTTGGCGAAACTGAATATGTCTGGCAAATGTCTTTGGAAAAAACAGAGGTTGAAGATGAATGAATCTGATGTGAAGAAATGGGGTTTGATCGCACTAGCGGTGATCGTGTTGATTTTCGTACTTGGCGCGCTCGGCGGTTGTGTAGAGGTTGGGCAGACCACGGGCGGCGTTGAAGTTTGCACCGGCGATACTACTGAATGCGGTGATGCTCACGATGAATCGGACAGCAGCACAAGCACAACGACTAATTGACAAAGATAGCCCCGCTACCTTGCTTTTACATCGTCCTTTCGGTTTAACAGTGGGTCTGGTCGCCCGTGGGTAGTGGGGCTTAATTTTTTGGTGAACTCTCGCACTAAAGGCAGGGCAGGCGAGCAGGAAATCGCACGCACGCTGCGCGATGAGTTGGGGTTGGAAATCACCCGCAACTGGCAGCAACAGGCGGCGCAGGGTGGGGTGGATATTGTGGGGGTGCCCGGTTGGGCCATCGAGGTCAAACGCGCAAAGCAATGGAGCAATGATTGGTGGACGCAGGCCACAGCGCAAGCGGTGCGTACAGGTGAAAACCCGGTGCTTCTTTATCGCTTGGATCGGAAACCTTGGCGTGCACGGTGCTGCGCTTGTGCTGTTGGTCTGCACCTTCACTTTCAGATGGAAATGGATTTATTGGATTGGGTGAGCGTGGTGCGCGAGCAATTATGCACAGCGTGAGTGTCACCTTATGCCCGAAAGAAATGATGGTTGCAGGGTTAAATGGGCAGATGCGCCAAGTAGAGAACGTTCGCAAGAAGTACCGACCCCCGACAATGGGGTGCGGTCATTTCAAAGATTGGCAGTTGCACGTTGAGGGCGCGCTTGCAGAGTGGGCGGTTGCTAAACACTTGGGTGTGTACCCATCTGGTTTTGAGTTTGGCAGTGGCGACCTGGGCCGTTATGAGGTCAGGTCATCGCCCAACCCTAAAACGCTGATGTATATGAAACCTACTGATAAGGACGATCACATATTCATCCGCGTCACCGGGGTGAATGGTGATTACCAGATACACGGTTGGATCACCGGGAAGGATGGCAAGCAGTTCCCAAAAGAGGACAAGTACAACAATGACAGACCGGCAATATGGGTTCCGTATGCAGCACTCAAGCCGATGAGTGAACTACCGCGCAATGCCTAAATTCCGGTTTAGATACGATGTCAACGACCCGCCTTGCGATACCTGTTTGTGGGCATCCAAGTGTGAGCATGAGTGCGCTGCGTTCCGTGCTTACAGCAAATGGGGGCATAACGTGGAACCACCACGCAAAGCAGATGAAAACAAAAACAGTCGCCGCCGATAGCCTGATCCCCTATGTCCGCAACCCGCGCAAGAACAGCGCGGCAGTGGATAAGGTTGCCGCAAGCATCAAGGAGTATGGGTGGCAACAACCCATCGTCGTGGACAAAAAAAATGGGACCGTTTGTCGATACCGGCAACGAAAACAGCAACGGCAACGCTATAGCGCACATTGCATCGGCATTTTTAGGCTCGGCAGTGTAATGGCATCAGCAAAAGATATGCGCGTTGCGCCAATAAACGCATCTGACGCCAACAGTTTTGTGCGCTTGCACCACTACAGCGGCAAGGTGGCCCCAAACAGTCAATTGCATTTGGGCGTTTTTTGGGATGGGCGTTTAGAGGGCGTTATGCAGTTTGGCCCAGGCATCAACAAAAAAGGCACTATGAAAATTGTTGACGGTACAACGTGGAACGGTTTCATAGAACTTAATCGCATGGTGTTTACGGACGCGCTACCGCGTAACAGCGAAAGCCGCGCTATTGGCGTCGCTATGCGTATGTTGCGAAAGTCTTACCCGCATATTGAATGGGTGGTTAGTTTTGCGGACGGTACGCAATGCGGGGATGGAACTATTTACCGGGCAAGCGGGTTTGTGCTTACCGATATTAGGGTAAATGACACACTCCGCAAAAATCCGAAAACAGGCCAAACGATGCACAGAATACAAGCGCACCATTTAAAAATGGATTTGGATTTTAAAAAATGGAAACCGTTGGAGGGTTATCAGTTGAGGTATGTGTATTTTTTAAAACCGGACGCTAGAGATAGGTTAGCCGTTCCGGTGATCCCCTTTGAAAAGATTGCTGAAACTGGCGCGGCAATGTACCGCGGCAAACGTATGCGTGCGAAGCAGGCGATGGCCGATACCCTCGGCACAGCGGTGGCGCGACACCAACCCGCACGCTCCAATTTTGCGCTATGAACGAGCCTAAAAAGAAGGTCGGCAGACCGCAGGCCGAGATTGATCTGGAACAGGTCGAGAGGCTTGCCGCTATCGACTGCACGGAGCCTGAGATAGCCGCTGTGCTTGGTATTGATTATGCAACCTGGAAGCGACACAAGAAACGCAACCCGGACATAGTGGAAACCGTAGAGCGCGGCAAAGAGAACGGCAAAGCATCGTTGCGCCGGTTGCAGTGGAAAACAGCAAGTGAGGGCAACCCAACGATGCAGATATGGTTGGGCAAGCAACGCCTTGGTCAACAGGACAAGAAGCACATCGAGCAACAACAACTGGAGCCACTGGTAATTGTCACGGATCGAACTGACGAGAGCGCAGACGAGGGTATTCGAAAGCAAGCAGAGGTTTCGGGTGCTGGTAGCGGGGAGGAGGTTCGGAAAGACCTACCTCGCACTCACTGAACTGCTCCATGCCTCAATCGCTAAACCCGGCTCAATCAATTGGTACGTTGCGCCGACTTACCGGCAGGCCAAGCAGATCGCCTGGAAAAGCCTTAAACAAATGATACCGCCGTCACAGATTGCCGCGACTAACGAAACGGACTTGAGCGTGGAGTTGCACAATGGAACCACCGCAGCACTTAGGGGTGCTGACAATTACGATGCTCTGCGTGGTGTCGGCCTTGACTTTGTGGTTATGGACGAGTTTGCCGATATGCACGCCGGTGCGTGGTTTGAAGTCCTACGACCAATGCTTGCAGACAAACAAGGTCGCGCACTCTGGATTGGTACACCGAAGGGGTACAACCACTTCCATGACCTATATCGCTATGCCCAGGACACACCCGAATGGGGCGCGTGGCAGTTCACGACAGCGGACGGAGCGCGGGTTGCGGATGATGAGATAGCCGCAGCGCAGCGCGACATGGGGGAGCGGGAGTTTCGCCAGGAGTTTATGGCAACGTTTGAAGCCCTGGCAGGCCGGGTCTACAGCAACTTTGACCGCGACGAGAACGTGCAAGGGGTGATGGACAATGGCGGCACACTGTATATCGGCATGGACTTCAACGTTGACCCGATGACTGCTGTGATTGCCGTCAAAGCCGCAGACCAATTGCACATCCTTGACGAGATCGAGTTGGGCGATAGCAATACTGAACTGATGGCAGGCGAACTGAAACGCCGCTTTAAGAGCCGCAGCGTGGTGGTCTACCCCGACCCATCAGGCCGCGCACGCAAGACGAGTGCACCTGTTGGACGCACTGACTTTGCGATATTATCCAATGCCGGGTTTGATGTGCGCGCACCACGGCACGCCGCCCCGGTTGTGGACCGCATCAACACGGTACAAGCCGCACTAAAAACCGCAGACGGTAAACGTAGACTTTATCTAGACCCGCGCTGCAAGAAACTAATACGCGCCCTTGATGGGCTTACCTATGTCAACAACCAACCGGATAAGTCCGGGGGGCTTGACCATATCACTGACGCACTTGGATACCTAATCATGGGCGAGTTGCCTTTGCGCAGACACATTGAACCACGACAACCTATACGGTGGAGTTAAATGGCTAACGAGAATATAACTCAGACCGGTGCAACTTATGACGCTTACGCAACACGATGGGAGTTCCTGTTGCGTTCTTACCTGGGCGGCGATGATTGGCGGAACGGTCAATACTTGACCAAGTACAAATTGGAAAGCGAACAGGACTTTAAGGAGCGACTGAACCAAACCCCACTGGATAACCAGTGCAAGAACGTGGTTCATATCTACTCATCATTCATCTGGCGCGATCGCCCGACCCGCGAGTTTGGTGGGATCAAAAACGACCCGGCGTTGGAACCGTTCTTGAATGATGCCGATCATGACGGCAGATCGTTCAACGCGGTCATGCGCGAGGCAACTATCTGGTCATCGGTTTATGGTCACTGCTGGTTGTTGCTCGACAAGCCAAGCATTGAGGCCGCAACCCGCGCCGAAGAACTGGCCGCAGACATTCGACCCTACCTTACGCTGATCACACCCGAGAACGTCTTTGATTGGCGTTATGAGCGTGTGCCGTCCGGCGCATACCGTTTGAGTTATCTGAAGGTACGCGAGATGGGTGACAAACGCCGGTTCCGCATCTGGACTCCCGAGAGCATTGAACTATGGGAAGCCGAAAGCGAGAAAGACCCGCTACTGGTTGAGCGTATGGATAACCCACTTGGGGCGATCCCTGCCGTGTGCGTATATGCGCAACGCTCATCTATTCGCGGCGTTGGGGTGTCGGACGTTGCTGATGTGGCTGACATACAGCGTGCGGTTTACAACGAGTTGTCAGAGATCGAGCAGTTGATCCGCATCGCCAACCATCCCTCGCTTGCCAAGACCGACAGCACGGAAGCAAGCGCAGGCGCAGGCAGTGTGATCCAGATGCCTGATGACCTTGACCCCGGCCTGACACCGTTCTTATTGCAACCCAACAGCGGCAACCTCGACGGCATCCGCGCAAGCATCGAGGACAAGATCAAAGCAGTGGATCGGGTCACGCACCTGGGCGCGGTGAGGGCAACGGAGAAACAAGCCAAAAGCGGCATCGCCTTGCAAACCGAGTTCCAAATGCTCAACAGCAAACTGAGCGAAAAGGCTGATCTATTGGAACTGGCCGAGGAACAACTGTGGACACTGTGGTGTGCTTGGCAGGGCAGGGAGTGGGATGGGGTTATTGACTACGCCGACTCGTTTGACTTGCGTGACTATGCTACCGACCTACAATTTCTTCAAATGGCAAGAGCAAGCGGCATCCAGTCCGATACCTTTTTGCGGTCTATTGATAAACAGATTGCCGCCCTTGTCCTTGACGATGATGAGTTGGCGAAGGCGAGCAAGGAGATTGAATCCGTCAACGCTGTCGGCGCGTTTGACGAATCAAATCAGATATTCAAATATCACATTGACAGCCAAGTGGTTACGAAGAACGAGGTGCGTGATTCTCTTGGCCTTGATCCTGTGACAGATGGCGACAAACCAGTGCAGCCGCAGGCTGACGGCTTAGGGCAGTTCCCCACGGAGTTGCCGGTTGCCTAGCCCCGCAGAGATTCGCCGCCTGCAAAGGGCGCATGAGCGGCTAATCGAAAGGCTTGATGCTGAACATGGGCGCAGGCTTGAGGGGGTGTTGGAAACCCTTGAGCATGAGATAGAGAAACTGGTAACGGCGGGTAAGATTACCCCAGCCCAGGCAATCGAAAAGCGGGTAACTATTGAGGCCGCAATCCGTGGCACGTTCCTTACCTGGGCGCACGATAGCGTTTCAGAGTACGACAACGTGGCAGGGGGAGTTGTTGCCATGATGCAGAAACTTGGCTCGATTGAGGGTTGGGTTGCTGCTGATGCCGCCACCGTCAATCAGTTAAAGCGCATCGCCTTTGCAGGCTACGAGGACATTGCCGCAAGGTTTGTGGATACCCTGGCGACCGGTCTTTACCAGAACACGTTGGCAGGGCGACCCGCTACCGATACGGTGCGCGAGATGCGTCAAGCAATCAATGGTGTGTTCGCCAAGAGCGACGATGCTGCTGCGATGGAACTGGTGGAGTTTGTCAAACAGTACCAAGATGACCCGAGCCGCGCCAACGAGGTGGCAGAGGCAGTGGAGCAGTTGCATACCATCCATGCGCGTGACCGGGTGGGCAATAACCTACGCCGCTATGCGTACCAACAGGTTCACGATGCGCTGATGCAGTTCAATGGCTCGTTCACCCAGGCCAAGGCGCAAGAGGCAGGGCTGACCCATTATGAGTATTACGGTTCTTTAGTGCGTGACTCGCGCCCCTGGTGCGTATCCCACGCAGGCAGGGTTATGAGCCAAGATGAAATCAGAAAGGCATGGGCTAACAGCAGTTGGCAAGGTAAATCATCTGGCGATCCTTTTGTGGTTCGCGGTGGCTATAACTGCCGCCATCACTTTATGCCAGTCGATCCAGACTGGTACGGTGACGCGGCGCAACCCGGTGGCTAAATATGGCAGACGAATCAACAGACACAAACGACACGCAGACCGAACCAAGTACAACCGAAAGCAAAAGCATCGAACCCGCTAAGGTATTTACCCAGGATGAGGTGGATGTAGTTGTCAAGAAGCGTCTGGAAAAGCGTAATCGAGAAGTTGAGCGCAAGTTTGATGGTGTAGACCCGGAGGAATATCGCGCAATGAAAGCCGCGCAAGATGCCGAAGAAATGGAACGGCAAAAGGAGCGTGGCGACTTTGAGAATGTGATGAAACAGACTGTCGAGAAGTGGGAAGTCAAAACTAATGCCCTTCAGGACGAACTGCGCCGGGTTAAGGTAGATGGCGCGCTGTTATCTGCCGCAAACCGGGGCAAGGCGATCAACGCCGAACAGGTGGCGAACCTGTTGCGATCCAACGTGCGCATGACAGAGGATGGGTCGGTTGAGGTTGTCGATAACGGTGGAACCGCCCGGTATGACGATCACGGCACACCACTGACCCCGGATGCCTTGGTAGACGAGTTTTTGTCAGGAAATCCGCACTTTGTTGCCGCAAACCCCGGTGGCACTGGTTCGCAATCGTCTGTCGGTGGCGGGTTGAGCAAGGAGAAGGATATTATGGAAATGAGCCATGAGGAATTCGGGGAATATCGAAAGACGGCGTACAAAAAGCCAGGGTATATCAAGATGGCTTGACATGGCCCTGAGAGGGCGTACAATCGCCACTACTGGGTTTTTATACAGTACCCCTAGACCGGGCTAGGTAAACCTCTCGGGGTCGTCAGACCGCGCTGACGTTAATCAACCGGGGTGGTTGGCACCGTGGCCGACCTTTGCAAACACGGGTCTTTTAACCGTTATTGCATTGGAGGCCGTTAATGGCAAGCACCACCACAACCACTCTCGACGATCTGTTTACCAGCATCGTTCGTGAAGCAATTTTCACCGCTCAAGAATCATCGCTTGTGCGTAATCTCGTCACCACCTACGACATTTCCGGTGATGACGGCAAAGCAATCCAAGTGCCCATCTATCCCGAAGTGTCTGCCGCCGCGCTGACAGAGGGATCGGATATGTCCTCGACTGCCGTTTCAACGTCGAGCGTCACCATCACTGCCGCTGAGGTTGGTGTGCAGGCTGTTCTCGCTGATCTCGCCGCTAAATCTTCTGCTCGTAATATCGCCGCTGATCTTGGTAGGGTCTTGGGCGAGGCAGTTGCCAAAAAGATGGACGAAGATTTGATCGCCCTGTTCGATGGTTTCTCAACTTCCTTGGGCGCGACTACCACCGAACTGACTGCCGCACATTTCTTCAATGCCGCCGCGCAGTTGGACAACGCGAACGCACCTGGCAAGAAATTCGCTGTTCTGCATCCGTATCAGGTTTACAACATGAAAGCGAGCCTGACCAATACCTTTGCGAACCCGAACGGTGGCGACCTACAGAACGAAGCCATGCGTAACGGCTACGTTGGAACCCTTGCAGGGATCGACATTTTTGAATCAGCCAACATTACTGTTGATGGTTCTGGCGATTCCAAGGGCGCAGTGTTCGTGCCTCAAGCGATTGGCCTTGCCGTCAAGTGGGATGTCAATATTGAGCCGCAGAGGGATGCGTCGATTCGTGGTTGGGAACTCAACGCCACTGCCTGTTATGGAGTGAGCGAGTTGAAGGACGCCTACGGAATCGAAATGTACTTCGACGCCGGTCTCTAATAATTCCTGACAAGGGGGGTGCGGGTAATACCGTGCCCCTCACCCTTGGGGGTTAAAGCATGGCGATGAGTGCTGACAGTGATCTGACGGCGTTACAGCCGGACATACTCACTTACGGTATTAGCGCGTTCACTACAGAACACGCAAAGGCTCAGGCTGACATTCAGCGTGAACTGCGTATCTACTGGTGGCCATTTAAGAACATCAGCGGCGAGATGAACACCACGCTGTTGACTGAATCTCAGTTTACTCGATGCGCCGCTTATCGAGTTATGGGTTGGTACGCCCTGCCGAAACTTACCAAGTGGGAAGTGACCGGCGCGGAAGATCGTTATCAACAGATGATGAGGTTCTACCGGGATGCGTACTCGGAAGAACTGGATCGCATCATCAAGGACGGCGTGGAGTATGACGCGGACGAAGATGGAACCGTGTCGTATAGCGAAAAGACCTCCTTGCATTTTGGGCGACAGGTGAGATGAAGGTAAACGTTACGCTCGACGATAAGAAAGTCCAGGCAATGCTTAAGGCTTTCCCGAAGCGTATCGAGAAGTCATCACGCAAAGCCTTACGCAAGGCATCGGCGTTTGTGGAGTTTACGGTTAAGCGCAGAACAGCATCGGGGCGCGGACTTAATGGCGCGTTTACCGGCTACGCGGCGTCAACCAAACGATCCCGTGGAAAACGTGGTCGGAAAACCGGGAGCGTTGACCTTATGGATACCGGCCAGATGCTTTCATCAATGTTGTGGAAGGTTAAAAGCCCATCCCTCGGTTTAGTGTTCTTTTCAAACACTCTGGCCGCACGAAAAGCAATGTGGCACCACACCGGCGCAGGGCATCTGCCAGTACGCAAGTGGTTCGACGTAAACAGTCGTGAGGAGGTATTGGTTGGTAATCAGTTCCGCAACGAATTCATCAAGCAGATGGCTAGGGCATGAGCAAGCGTGAAAGCATCGCAAGCAACATTATCACTGTTCTGGATGCGATGTCATCGCCCGAACTTGCAAAGATTACACGCGATCCGTTCCAGGTCGACGATTTGTCAGACCAACAGTACCCGGCGGCGTGGATCGCAAGCAGCGAGGAAGTGCGCGCCGATACAACAATGGGCAGCACTACACGCGAAGGAACGATTGATTATGTCATCGTGGGTTACGTCAAAGGGTCAAGCATCGACACTTCTAGAAATGAACTTATCGAGGGAATCGAGGAAGCATTGGACGCTGACAGGACACGCGGTGGCTACGCTCTCAACACTGAAACTGTACTTATCGAAAGTGACGAGGGCGTTCTTTTTCCAATCGGAGCCGTGCGGGTCACTGTGCGAGTGACTTACGACTTCACGCAAGGAGCAACGTAATGAAACCAATACAGATGGAGTGCAAGGGGTCAATCGTCACGATTGTGTACCCCGAAAGAGTCAAAGAGTTGGAGGCTCGCGGCTGGACTGTCGTGGGTGCCAAAAAAGTGGTAGAGGCAAAGCCGAAGCCAATCGTAAACAAGCCTAGCGACGAGGAAAAATAGTTATGGCGAATCATCACGGAAAGGACGGCACTGTCAAGATTGGAGCGAACACTGTTGCCGAGATTAAATCATTCAGCCTGGACCAGACCTCAGATACGGTTGAGGACACTGCGATGGGCGACAGCATGAAGTCCTACAAAGTCGGCCAAGGCGATGCTTCTGGATCAATCACTTGTCATTTTGACGAAACCGATACGAGTGGGCAGGGCGCAATGACGAATGGCGCGAGCGTGTCACTTGCCTTATATCCTGAGGGTGCGGATTCTGGCGACACCTATTACACGATGACTGCGCTTATCACGAGCGTGGGCATAAGTGTTGATATGGGTGGAATTGTGGAACGCTCGTTCGGGTTCCAAGTGACCGCAGGGGTGACCGAAACCACCGTCTAACAGGGGATAACAAATGTCAAATGGTGCTCAAGTTCTTGTCAACATCGAAAAGCATTGGCGAACTCAACTGGACAAGCAGATGGGGGAAGTGGTGGTGCCCGAATGGGATGTCACCATTTTCTTCAAGCCAATGAATCTGTCGCAACAAAACCGAATCTTCAAGTACGCGAATGAAGGATCGCTCGAATCACTGGTTGAAACGCTACTGATTCGTGCGCTTGATGCTGACGGAAAAAAGTTGTTTTCCAATTCCAATAAAAAGTTCTTTATGGAGAAGGCAAGCCCCTCATTAATTGCTGATGTGGTTTCCGCAATGAATGATGCTCCTGATACAACGATTGAGGATGCAAGAAAAAACTCCGAACCGGCGACCAAGAAATCCACCTGATATTTCGGGTTGCCGAACACCTTGGAATGACTGTCGGTGAGGTGTTTGAAAAGATGACTACGACCGAACTGACCTACTGGGCGGCGTGGTTTGAATACTGCGTCCAACAGCAAGAGATGAAACGCTAATGGCTACCGCTGACGCAACAATTAAAATTGTCGCAGAAGATAAAACCAAAAAAGCGTTTAAGTCGGTCAATGGGAATCTCAATAAAACGTCTGATGCTCTAAAGGGGCTCGCCAAAAGATTCATCTTTGCGGCGGGAGCGGCAGGGGTCGGTGGCTTTATTACGTCCACTATTAAAGCCGCTGACAAACTCGACAAACTCTCCACTCGTCTTGGTGTTAGCACTGAGGCATTATCCGAATACAGGCACGTTGCAGAAATTGGTGGCGTTACATTTGAAACGCTAACAATGGCTTGGCAACGCATGACTCGGCGCATTGCAGAGGCGGCTATAGGAATGGGCGAGGCCAAGGATGCGTTAAAGGAATTGGGTCTCAATGCCAAGGATTTGAACGAACTGCCTCTTGATGAGAAGTTCGAAATCGTTGCTGAGGCTCTTGCCGGTCTTGGCAGTGAGTCGGATCGTGTTCGCCTGGCAATGAAATTGTTTGACTCGGAAGGTGTTTCGCTGATTCAAACAATGGAAGGTGGCGCAGAAGGTATCAGGAAGGTTAGACAGCAGGCGCGTGATCTTGGTTTAACACTGGATAAAACCACTACCAAAGCGGCCGCGAAACTTGTAGACGAAATGGTTGGGGTAAAAGCGGCGTTGCAGGGAATTGCGAATAGCGCATTACCCGCTATCTTACCCCTGTTGACCAACTTTGCTGTCGTATTACAAGGTGGCATTAATGCTCTGAAAGATTGGGGGAAGGAACTTAAATTCCTCGCACTGGTGTTTGTCGAGTTATTCGTAATCAGGAAGATTACGCCTCTAATCATTGCAATGAGTGGGGCAATGAAGGTCGCCACATTCTCGGCAAGGGGTTTAGGGCTTGCACTGAAGGGGATGCTTGGAGGCATACCCGGAATGATTGCGATTGCCGCTACTGCATGGATGATGCTCCGCGACGATACCGATAAAGCAACTGAGGCTGTTGAAGAACAGACTGAGGCCGTCAAAAAGTTAAGGAAAGAATATGAGGGGTTGGCACTTGACGAATTAAAAAAGGCGCAACGCGACCTTGAAAAGCAACTGGCCGGTGTTACCGCAAAACTGGCAATCTACAACGCGGAACTAGAAGAAGCGCGTCTGTTGATGGCGACTCATGTTCCGAACAGTATTTATGACATGATCCAAGCGGCGGCAGACCTTCAAACACAAATCGTTGCGAATGACAGCACAATGGTCGAGGCCAATCAAGAACTCGTTGCACTAGAGGATAACCACGCTGAACTGACAGCGCGGTTGAAAGTTGTAAAGGAGCAGATCGACAAGGTTACAAACTCAACAGAAGAATCGACTAAGGCAACAGACGATCTAACGAAATCAATCGGTGAATGCACTGAGGAATATAAATTCCTCTGGAACGGTGTTTTCGATCTCGACAAACTATTGGAAAAGCCAACCGTTCACGAAGCAGAGAAAGAGTGGGAAGGGATGGCGATAACACTTTCAAAAGCCGAACAAGCGATGAAGGACTTTAAGGATGAGGTCGCGGATACTCAATTTGAGAGCGACATTCTCATCGACAAGATGGAAGTGCTTGACCAGTTATTCCAGGATGGGGCCATTGATGGCGACACTTACAAAGACACATTAGATGACCTGAGTGCGGCAATGGGCGAGGCCGGTGAAGAAACGGTAATGCTGACGCAAGAGGTTGAACAGTTGCAGACCGCTTGGGAGAAGATGGTCGATGGGATAGATTCTGCTTGGACAGATATGTGGGTTGGCCTGTTCAAAGGTGACGGCATTGATTCAGTCAAAGATTTCCTCGGCAAGGTCAAAGACTTATTCCTACAGACGCTCGGCGAAATAGCGGCAGAGTGGACAAAGAAAAAACTGATTGAAATTATCACTGGTGGATCAGGGGGTGGAAGTCTGCTTGGCTCACTCTTTGGCAAGGTTGCCGGTGGAGCGGGAACGAGCGCGGGAACGAGCGCGGGTGGTAGCATCATATCCAAGATTCTCGGTTCAATCTTTGGGCCAAGTACCAGTTCTGGAGTCTTAGTCGGAGCGGGAACCACTGCGGGAACTACTGCGGCAACCACTGCGGCAACCACTGCGGGAACTACTGCGGCAACCACTGCGGGAACCGCCGGTTTTTCTTGGGGTAGTCTGGCCGGTATCGGTGTACCGCTTGCGATCGCCGCTTTCGGATTCGCCAAGAGCGCGAAGTTCAAGAAAAAGTTACGAGGTCAATTCGCCCAAGTTATCAGCGATCCAACAATCGTTGCGAACCTTGCAACCGGCCCTCTCGCCGGTGGCTTCAAAGTTCTTGGACAAGTTGGCGATCAAACATTTGCGCAAATAGGTGGGTCTGCCGCAAAGATGTTCAATAACTTTTCAGAAACATCAGGCGGCGTATTCAAAGACGTAGGCGGTTCTCTCGGAATGTTGCAGTTCGGACTCAAGGAAATGAAAGACGAGTTCGGTAACGTGATTGTCACAGCAGAGGACTTTTCCGGTTTGCTCGAACACATGGAGCAGATGGAGCCGTTCGTTAAGCAAGCCGAAGAAATAATGGCGAGTAATACGGCCCTAGAGATTCACAAAGAAAATATCGATCTGGTGAACAGCACCTTGTTCCGCGCCAAGGTTGCGTTTGAAGCAATGGGTGAATCTGGTAGAACCGCTCTGCAAAATGTTGACCAAAAATCGCAGACCTTTATAAACATAATGCAACGCGGATTCGTAAATGCTGTTGACTATGCCGCGCTCGGACTGGAGAACATGGGTGCGATGTCCTCAGAAATGTTTGAAGGGATGATCAACTTTGCCAACGATGCAACCGGGGAAATGAACGCGTTAGGTCGCGCCGCACAGAACGCCATCAACATTACGAACCAAGCAGGCGCGTTGGCTCATGGCGGCGGGATGCAACACGGCGGTTCGTTCATTGTAGGCGGCGGCGGCGGCACGGACTCTCAGCCTGTGTCATTTATGGCGACTCCTGGCGAACGTGTCACAGTGGATACCCCGAACCAAGCAAGGGCAAGCGGTAGCGATGGTGGGGGAATCATCAAGGAACTGCGCGCCCTACGCCACGACCTTGCCGCTGTTGTTGCCAAGCCTATCGTCGGCGCAGTGACTAGAGGACAACTGGCGATGGCCGGTGGAGCGAGGCATTGAGTGTTTCAGACGCGCAATATCAAACATGGCTCGCAGACCCACAAGAGGAACGTGTAGTGCTTGCCGAAATTAAAGCATACAGCGGCGGCAGTGAATCAACGTATTACCTCGGCTCAAAATATTTCCACACCGGCGCATCTGATACCCCGGCGAATACAACCTATGAGGGCATCTTGAAAGGGTCGCCATTCTTTTCCACGACCATGAGTGAAGCCTTTGGTGGGCGCAGTTATGTATCTGTCGGCGAACTGTCGGTGGACAACAGTGATGGCGACAAAGACGCTTGGGTTACGAAAGCATGGGATGGGCGCGATGCAACTATCAAGATCGGCGACCCGACTTGGGATATTGCCGATTTTAGAACAATCCTGTCCGGTGTTGTGGATCGCTTATCCATTGGTGACGATTACACGCTGACGCTAATGCTACGCGACAAGCAACGCACGTTGGACGTTCCGATCCAGACCACGCTTATCGCAAGCGGTGAGGAAACCGATCAGGTCGTGCCGCTGTGCTATGGAGAAGTGTTTAATGTCAGCCCGGTTCTGATAGACGACACGACCCACGAATATCAAGTTCACGAAGGGCAGATCGAGGACATCGTTGCGGTGTATGTTGATGGATTGGCAACCACGCTGACGATCACCAAAGACCTGACGAATGGAAAGTTCACACTGTCCGGTGACCCGGCGGGAACTGTCACCGCAGACGTCAAAGGACATAAGCCAAGCGGATCGTATAAGACCAAACCGGGCGAGATCATCCGCGCCATTGTGGACCGCGTTCTGGCTGACCCCGGCGATCTGGATACCAGTGCGTTCACGCAGTTCGACAGCGATTTCAACTACACCATCGGCATCTATATCAACAGCCGCGAGAACCTTTTGGACGTATTGGACTCGGTACTTCCCGCGGGTTGGTATTACGGTTTTGACAGGGATGGAAAGTTCACCCTGGCCGAACTGCAAGACCCCTCGGGCCTCACCTCGACTCTCACTATCGACAACCTGGAGTCGCATGGCGACCTCGGCATCCAGAAGGCAGACGTTCCAGAGTGGCGGGTTCGGGTGGGCTACAAGCGCAACTGGACAACGCTGAATTTCGGTGCTGATTCCACGGTTGCCGAATCGGCTCGGCCTTGGTTTTCGGCTGAATGGAACAAGGTTGCTAAGGCTGAAGATGCCACCGTCAAAACCACTCATCTGCTCGCGCAAGACCCTGACGTATTACCAAGCAGTATCACCGGCTCGGCTAATGCCACAACCGAAGCAACACGCTTGCTGACACTGTTTAAAAATCAGAGATACACCTACCGTGTGGGCGCGTATGTTGCGCCTCTACAGGTGACAGTCGGTTCGTGCGTAACCCTACAGGATGACCGATTCAGCCTGTCAGCGGGGAGTAAGTGCGTTGTGACGGGCATAACCGAGTACCTGTTGGATAACAAGATCGAAGTGGAACTCTGGCAATAATGGCGGACTCAAGAATCCTCGGCGCAAGCCACTTGGACGGGGTAACGCTCACCGCAACAAGCGAGGCGGGAACCTACACTGCAAGCAACCTCGTCAACGTGCAACCGGGCAAGATTTGGCGAAGCACCTCGGCAGTGGCGCAGACCATCACCGGCGACTTCGGTGAAGATAAACGGTGTACCTCGTTCTGCCTTTACGCCCACAACCTTTCCAATGATGGCACTGGAACCGTGCGAGTCACATTAAGCAACGACAGCGGCCATACCGATATTGTCTATGACACGACTGTTGAGGCAACCGACCCGCTCTATGGATGGGGCGAAGGGCCGTATGGAATGGAAGGCTACGGTGGCTATTCGTCGGAAGGATGGGCGCAACCGTTTACCGTGATCTGGTTCGGCTCAACGTATGTCGCCAGATACTTCAGAGTCGTTATTACCGACACTGCGAACAGTGCGGGATATATCCAGGCGGGTCGCATCAAGGTCGGCCAACACATCGACGTTCCGGTGGTTGCCGGGTATGGAATGGGGTGGACGGAACAGACCGAACTCACCAGAACAAGAGGTGGCGCACTGCGTTCTGACTCACGCGATCCGTTCCGCTACGCCAACGCCACGAGCGCGGTACTGGACAAGATTGAGGAGGGCGACTTGCTTGAAATCTTCCGCAGTGTCGGTAAGCGCGGCGATGTTCTCTGGTCAGCGTTCCCTGATGACGCAACAGCGCAGACACGGCGCAACACAATTCTTGGACGGCTGATGGATTACGGAACAGCCGACATTTCAAAGGTTGGTTCAACCATCACATTTTCAATAGAGGAAGGTCTGTAATGGCAGAAAGCCCAACATACACAACCGCGCAGATCATTGCTCTCGCCAAAGGCACGACCAACTGGTACGAGTACGCGAAAAGTTCAGCGCAACACTTAAAGAACAACAGCGATGATCTTGCATCACTTTCCGGTGGTGGCGCACCCGGTTTCAATAGCGCAATCGACTCACGTTGGTATATCGCAGACAGCAGTTCATCTACGACTACCTATACCGGGGTCACTAACCCAACGGCTACCGGATCGGATGCCCTGGCAACCGGCTACAGCATCATCTTCAAACCGGCGACAACCAACACCGCATCATCAACGCTGAACCTTGGAACGAGTGACGGCGCGGTAACGATCAAAAAGGTTTCAAGCGGAACGCTACAGAACCTTTCAGCCGGTGACTTTGATTCAGATGCGTTCTACCTCTTGGCGTTTGACGGAACCCAATGGATACAGGTCAGCGGGTCTGGTGGAGGCGGCGGCGCAACCGGGTCAAGCGGTGAGGAAGTCTTTTGGGAAAACGAAGCGCAGATCGACAATAACTATACGATCAGTTCGAGCGGCACAACGAACGCAATGAGCGCAGGGCCAATAACAATCGCAAGCGGAGTCACTATAACAGTGCCGTCCGGTTCAGTGTGGGTAATCGTATGAGTACAGTAGAAACTAATTTAGTCCAACCCTCAACAGGCGTAACTTTGACGCTGGGTGCGTCTGGAGATACCGTGGCTGTCGGATCAGGCGCAAGCACATCTGGCTTTGATTCAGGTCTAGCCTCAGTACAAACCTTTACTTCCAGTGGAACGTGGACTCGCCCAAGTGGGATTACAAAAGTGATCATGGAAGTACAAGGTGCTGGTGGAAGTGGTTGTGCACAGGCAGATTATAACGCCGGAGCGGGTGGCGGCTACGCTAAAAAACTTCTCGATGTTTCTTCAATTTCTTCTTCCACTATAACAGTTGGTACTGGAGGTGCTGCTATAGCAGCCAATGGAGGAGCGGGTAATGCAGGGGGAAATAGTTCTTGGGCTGACGGAACAAATACTGTTACTGGCAATGGAGGTAACGGCGCCTCGGGATCGGCAGGCACCTCAGTATCGGGTGGAACTGGGGTCGGTGGGGATGTGAATATCCAAGGAGGCCTTGGCCCGGCAACGCATTATGGAGATGCAGGTTCTTCACAATTTGGCTACGGATGTGGTCCGAATACACAAGACGGAGTGGGATACGGGGCCGGAGGCTCATACGGTACTGCCTCTTATGCCTCTGGTGCAGGTACTGGCGGCATCGTAATAGTATGGGAGTACAAATAATGAATTACGCAATAGTAAAAGACTCCCTAGTCACTAACATGGTTGAGTGGGATGGATCATCTGAGTATCGGGTAGACGGTGAACTGGTACAGGCAGACGAGAACGCATGGATCGGTGGAGAGTACAACGGCAGTTTCGTTGCTAGACCTGTTGAACCAACACCTGAGCCTACACCAGAACAGGCACAAAAAGCCGCAGACAAACAATCGGCGCACGACAAACTCTCAGCACTTGGTTTGACTGACGCAGAGATAGAGGCAATCACATGAGCAGCGAAGTCAAAGCAAATAAAATAAGCCCTGCTACCGGGGTAACCACGACTCTTGGCGATGCCTCGGATGTATTCCAACTCCCAGCATCCGCTGAGATTGACATAGCATCTGGCGCAACTCTTGATGTAAACGGAACTATTGATGTAACAGGCGCAACCGTAACAGGATTGACAACAGGGAAGGTGTTGCAGATGGTTTCTGCTGAGATTGCCGGAACAATCGGGTCATCTTCATCTACTTCATACATTGACACAGGAGTTAATGTGTCAATTACGCCAACGGCGGCAACAAGCAAGATACTGATATGGGTATCTACCGCTGTATATATTGCGGCTAGTTCAACAGCACAGATAAACATCCGCATTATTGAAAGCGGTTCAAGTACAACTCTGGTCGAGTTTCTGCACAGGGGATTATCCACGGCAAACACTAATCAACCACAAATATCGTTATCTGGTGTTTTTAGTTGTTCCGACACAAGCGCGTTGACGTTCAAAACGCAGATGTCCATGCGTAGTACAACGGACACATTTTATTATTTAGGATACGACACCCCCACCACACACACAATAATTGCGATGGAGGTGGGAGCATGATTTCCCAAGCACTATTAAACCTTGCCCCCGGAGCGGAATGGGTATGCGATGGCACAAAAATTACACAGTGGTTGTCGCCAGAGGTTACGCAACCAACTCAGGAAGAAATAGATGCGGAAGTCGCACGACTCCAAGCCGAATCAGACGCAAACCAATACCAACGTGACCGCGCCGCCGCTTATGCCTCCATTGGCGATCAACTTGATATGCGCTACCACGATCTACAGGACGGCACAACGACATGGGCTGACCATGTGGCAGAGATTAAAGCGAGGTTCCCGAAATGAGTGAAGTAAAAGTCGATACGATCTCGGAACGCACTGCCGCAAATGGTGTTGCAGTCGATGGGGTCACAATCAAGGACAGTGGGCTAACGATCCCGAGTGGGGGAACACTGACGGTTGCCAGTGGTGGAACGATAACGAACAGCGGTACTGCTACAGGGTTTGGTCTTTTTACCGCCTACGCGATCTTACGAGAAGAACAAACTTCTGGAACGGCAGGGCAATCTCCAACACCA
>Ga0233427_10001188_pt1 | contig 29227 bp, 31 predicted proteins | sample SI_118_April2016_5_FD_179885 | JGI IMG/M metagenome (GOLD analysis project Ga0233427, IMG submission 179885) | Seawater microbial communities from Saanich Inlet, British Columbia, Canada - SI_118_April2016_100_MG | ecosystem: Environmental > Aquatic > Marine > Inlet | place: Canada: British...
GTCTGGCCCGGGACCAGAGCCGGTTCTTTACGCGCTTTAGCCAATCCCAGTTATGGGCACTGGGAACAACCTGGGCAAACCGCAGCAGGTCGAGGATGTAGACAAATCGGGTAAGGGGAGCAGTATCTTCCACCATACTATCTATGTATTCCCTTATCCGGTCTGGCGTGACGCGGTCCAGTGGATGACCCACAGGCTTACTCAGGAGACCGTTTGAGCCCAACCAGTGAAGCCAGTAGCCGTAGGCCTTGCGGGTGTTGTTTTTCGTGGTTGGTGCCCAACTATAACCCGGTCCCCGACCATCCAGGATGTCACCTTCTGCAACGATGGCCTGCCACTGGGATTGATCAACTTCGGGCCAATCACAGCAGGGTATGGCATGACGGGGTACGGTGCTCATAGCTGCCCATCCCGGGGTTGCTCTTTAAGATCACGGTGCAGTTGCAGAATTACATCGTCATAATGCCGCGACGCAGACTTGCTCTCCATACCAGCATAAAATCTGACGGTGGTATCACTGCTCTTGTGCCCTAGTAACCGTCGTACAACCTCGTAGCCGCCTGGCATTGCATCCAAATAGAGCTTGGCTGCTGTATGGCGGAACAGGTGTAGGTTCATATGCAGACCGGTTGCTTTGAACACGTGCGCCTTAACCTGCTCGCCTAACGTTATGACCGCCTTGTGCTCCCCTGGGGAGCGCCCAGGAAACAACCAGGGACTGGGCTCATCTGTCAGGCGGGGGTGGTAGTCATTAAGGTAGCGATCAAGCAGTTGTACAACCTCCTTGGGAAGTTCGAACTCCAGGTCTTCTTCGTTCTTCACCTCATGGCCGGGGATGACCACATGGACTGCGCCTTTTTTACCGGAGCGTGTGCGCTGGATATGGCGTTCTATATGAAGACCCACCAGATTGGATGCCCGAACCGGCATCATCAACAGGAGGGCGACGGCGAGCGCGATCTGGGCCTGGACGGCGTCACGCCTGCGGCCCTCGTCATGGGAAAGCACGAGGTTCATCTGCCTGAAGGGAAAATCCAGGAGCAGGCAGGTATTCTTAGGATCATCAAACTGGCGTAGGCGGTCTCGATTTTTCGTGGTCAGGCCCTTGATACCAGGGTCGACTTTGGTACAGAGAGCTTTGAGTGCATCCAGGTGATCTTCGTCCACGCGGACCCAGTGCCGGGCCAGGGTCTTGAGCAAGACGGCTATGCCGTGGATCTGTGACGTGGGTTTGCCATGAGCGCGGTCCAGATAGAAACGGAGAATGATTTTGGCTGCTTCCACCTCTACCAGGGTTGCTATGGAGGGAATCTCTTCAATAGGCGTGCCACTGAGTACGATGGCGGATGCCGCTTGGCGTAACCGATAAAGCCTGCTTTTTATGGTGCGAGGCTTGAGCGGTTTAATGGGCCCCGTGTCGTCCAGAATGTCTTTGGCTTCCCATTGTTTCACCAGAGCAGACACTTCATTACGGAATGATTGAGGAAATTGATCCAGTGGAATGGAATAGTCATCCCGGTCATTGCTGATCGTAAGCTTTACCTGGGGCCAGTCCCGCACGCAATCCACCAGCTTGTTCCAGGTCCTGAGTATACCTTTGTGGGTGCGTATTGGGTCGTTGACAAAACTCTCGTCTACCATTGCATTCCGTAACCGGTCCGCAACAATGTCATCCACATCACCCGGATCGATGCTTTGCGCCGAACAGAAATGCATCATACGTGAAACATCGCGGCGAAGCCGTCCCGCAACGACTGCCTTATCCCACAGTACTTGCCACGCTTCGGTAAAGGGCACCATGTAGGTGCGCGCACCCTCAATACAGCCCACGCGCTTCAAGGCGAACAGCACGTCCGACTTGATGTTGGCGATGCGGCTTCTACTCAAGCCGCAGTGCTCAGGATGTAATTCCTTGAACAGCTTGCGGTAATAACCAGGTTGAGCAGGAAGATAAGATAAATCCTTATCCATCAGTTTGCCTAAGGCCCTAATGGCAGAACAGAGATTGCGGCGGCGTTGTGACTTCAACGCTGTATCGGCTTCGACCTTTTGTAATACCGCGGCCATCGTCAGCTGATCATTAGTCATAAATGGGTTCCGGTTATCAGGCATGGTGCCCTCCATAATGGTAAGTATACTGTGAAATGGGTGTGTAAATGAAGACATAAGGTGACAAATGGGCAGAATAATTATAATACCAACAAATAACCTTATGCTTGTTACATAGACATAATATAATTATTCCATCACAACATATTGATATAACGACACAATTGATGACATAAAGGGACATAAGTTACACCTGCCGGCCCAGTTTGATGAAACTCTGCAGATCAGCTTCACTGATACGCATTCCTCGGCCGAACTGATGGGTCACAAGGTCACCCGCTTCGATCCAGCGGCGGATGGTTCGGGTGTTTACCTGCAGAGTGACAGCCACCTGTTTGATGGTGAGCAGGGAAGGGAGGTTCACTGTCGGCACTGGGGGTGAACTCTCGGCCGGGGTATCATTATCTTTGTTCGTCATTGCGCAGTTCTTTCTTATCAGGGGGAAGAGCTTTGGGGGTGTCGGTCTCGGACGGGGCGTCACACGACATGGCCCATGCACGGGCAGCCTGGCGCGCCAGAAGGCGAGTGAGGGCGGTGAGGGCCTCATCGGCTGAAGGTGTTTTGATTTTGGCGTCACGCGTCGTTTGCATGACACTCCAATTAGATGGGTTGGCAGAAAATGACCAAGCCCCAAAATCAAAAAATATTCTGGAGAAAGTGGGCCTTATGAAAGCCTCAGGTCTCTGTTGGCTTCAGAAGAGGGTCGGGATTGTCTCGGCGTGACTTAAGGGCACGTTCGATGGCTTTCCCGTTAGGAACAGGGGCATGGCCTGGCAGAAACTCGGTGATAAATGTGTGAACAAAATCGACAAAGGGGCCTTTTCGTTCATTGGTCACGGGGGCTGTGGTGATACTTGCCTTGCGGCCGGTCTCCTGTTCGAAGACCTCCGCTAACAGAGAAACCAGGAATTCGTTGTGTTCGTGGGTCTTCTTGCGAGGCACAGCCGGCTCAAGGGTGTTGCGGAATGCTGCTTCCAGTAAATGAAGATCTGAAATCGTATGGGTGAGAAGATGATTTGCAGGCGTCGGTGATGCGCCAGCAATGCGAGCGTACGAAATCTCGTCGACCTCCGAAAGGGCGGTCGCCAACTTACTGCACTGATCAGCCAAGTCAGGCAAATAGGCGTTGGGGCGGGCACGGTCTGCTTCTGCGATCTCCTTGGCTGGTATAAAGGTGCGAGCTACGCGCTCGAGATCGTGAAGGAGGTGGAGACTATCGTCATCTGAAATTTCAGGAACGAGGACGCCAGCACACTCCCAGATCAAGAAAACAGATTGCCAGCTTGGAAGATGATTTGATGAGTCGGTCATGACTGAATGTATCGCAGATTGGTGATCTGGTCGATACAGATCAGGCCGCTTTAGGCTTATCCCATCATGTCTTCTTTTGGTTCGTGAGAAGACATGAACAAATTATCATAAATAGTCTGCTAACGCCCCAAGGTAGCCATTTAGGACTGCAACACCTAATAACGCACTCAACTAATCAACGACACATTACGCACCTTGAAAATCCGTAGAACTCCTTGGAAAATGACGAGTACACCTACAACAACAACCATTATGAGCGTTGAAAACGCCGCCGCTTGACTGGTTTCCCCGGAATCGTCGAGCAACAGAACAGAAACTGCCGCCAGATTATTGCTTGGATTAACAAGAAAGATCACGGCGGCAAGGGTAACCATGGCGCGCATAAAGAAAAACACGCCAAGACTGATCATGGCTGGCCAGATGATCGGCAGGGTGATTTTGCGCATGGTATATAGGAATCCACCGCCCAGCATGGCCGATGCTTCATCAAAAGTGTTGCTGATCTGCTTAAGGCTGGTCGTTGCTATAAGAAAACCTTGAGCGTGGTAGTGATAGACCGTATTGATCGCCAGCATCAACACCGTACCATAGATGATGTAGATGGGGTTTGCCGGGTTGTTGAAGGCGAAGATATACCCCAGCCCCAGCACCATGCCAGGAACAGCTGCAGGCAGGATAGACAGGAAGTACAGAAATTGGGTAAGAGGATTAGCGAGCTTCTGGATAACAAAAGCCGCGGTGGTTATCATGACAACACCGATCACCGCAGCTAGGCCGGACATCCATATACTGGTCCATACGGGCGCGTATCCTCCCTGAACATCAACGTCATAGTTCGCCAGGGTCAATGACATGTCGTAAGGCCACAACTTGACGAAACTGACAAAGATCACAATGCCGATAATCGTCAGCACTGCCAGACAAACCAACGCTACAAATGCCAACATCACGGTGTCAAAACCACGGCTTGGGCTGATTGTAAGTGGTACAGAGCCTGAGGTGATCGCCGCTGATTGGCGTTTTGAAACCCAACGTTCGACGATCACCGCAATACCCGCTGGCAGCAGCAGGATCATACCGATCACGGCCCCCAGATTGAAATTGGCCTGTCCCGATACTTGATTGTAGATCTCCGTGGCCAGAACACCGTAATCACCGCCAATGACCATGGCGTTACCAAAATCAGTGATGACAATCGTGAAGACGATGAATACAGCCGACATCAAACCATAACGGGTTGCGGGAAGGGTAACGGTCAGGAATATGCGGGAGTTGGACCCACCCAGCATTCGCGCTGATTCGTATAATCTGGCATCGGCAACAGCCAGTGCCGCCGAAAGCATCAGGATAGCATGCGGTAAGGCGTACATTGTGTTTGATAAGAAAATACCCCAGAACCCGTAGATATCGAGCTCCGTGCCGAACATACGGTTAACCGCACCGTTACGCCCCAGCAGAAGTTGAAAGCCTAAGGCCTGGACGAGAGATGGTGCAAACAGGGGCAGCATCGCGACAAACTTCCAAACTGCTTTGTAGGGGATGGATGATCGATGCAGCGCATATGCAAAAATGTAAGCAATAACAATCGTGACCACAGTCGAGCTGATCGAGACGACGAAGCTATTGTTAACAATTTGGATAAAGCCTGGATCCGAAAAGTACCGCGTGTAATTTCCCAACCCCCAACTGTCATCGGGTAGCAGGAAACTCATTTTTAGAATCGCCCACAGCGGATAAAGCACGAAGGTCAGCAGCGGTATTGCCGCCGCCATTGTCATGCCTATTTTGATATGCCGGTCGCTCATTTTAAATGCACCAAGCCCATTCCGTGCAACCTGTTCATGGATAAACCCACAGCTGCTCCCGAGGCAGCAAAGCATGAACTTTGGTTCCAATCGCAAGGTCGAGATCCCGCATTAAGGCAGCGGACAACTCTGTTTTCATATTCTGTTTTTCTCCTGCACCTTCGAGAGTCAGATCAATTCGATAGGTGGAACCCAGGAACTCTATCCAGTCAATCCGTGCTTCGACGATGTTGTCACCGGGAGGGCCTTCTGCCTGAATCCGGACATCTTCCGGCCTAATGGCCATGCGAACTTTCTGGCCTGAAAGCGCATCCGCATGCCAATGATCGCACGCCAGTTTTCTTCCCGCCAGTTGGACCATTTTATCATCGATGATCGTAACATTCAGAAAATTCATGGTGCCAATGAAGTCTGCGACAAATGATGTGGACGGATCACCATAAACATCGACCGGCGCCCCAACCTGTTCGATGGCACCCTCGTTCATGATCACGACCCTGTCTGCCATAGTCAGGGCTTCTTCCTGATCGTGGGTGACCATAATGGTCGTAATACCCAGGCTTTGTTGCAGCCGGCGTATCTCCAACCGTAAAGCGACACGAACCTTGGCGTCCAGTGCCGATAGTGGCTCATCAAGCAGCAGGACGTGTGGTTCAGGGGCCAGTGCCCGTGCAAGCGCCACACGTTGTTGTTGGCCGCCTGAAAGCTGGCTTGGAAATTTGTCTATTTGGTCTTCCAAATGAACCAAGGCAAGCATTTCGGTGACCCGGGCTTTAATTCGTTCACTGTTCCATTTCCGGCATTCAAGGCCATAAGCGACATTGTTTCCAATCGTCATATTCGGAAACAGGGAGTAGGACTGAAACACCATGCCGAAATTACGTTCCCGGTCGGGGGTCTGTGTCAAATCTTGTTCGTTTAGTAGGATATCACCATCATCCAATGCTTCCAGACCAGCAATGAGACGAAGTAATGTCGTTTTGCCGCATCCGGAAGGTCCGAGGAAACAAATTAATTCGCCTTCGGGGATATCCAGGCTAACGGTCTTAACCGCTACCAAATCACCGAACCGCTTGGTCACGTTTTGTAATTTCAGAAACATTTTTTATTGTACACAATTAAAGATTGAGATGTGATCTCGAGTTGGAACGGGCGGCCACTCAAGCAGGCCGCCCGTTCAAGTTTTGTGGTACTCGATCTTAACGTTCGATTTCAGCTTTCCACTTATTGATGACTCGCGTCTTGTTCGACGCTGACCAATCAAAATCCATATTGTACAGGACCGTGGAAACATCAGCAGGTAATCCAGCATCGCGTGCTTTCTGGGTCTGTACTGCGCCCGGAACCACAGACATGGCGGCCCGTTGACCGTACAGGGCACCAGCATCTTTTGTCAGAAGCCAGTCAAGGAACTTCTTGGCGTCTGTTTTGTTGCCTGAGGAATTCATAAGCCCACTGACTTCCATTTCATAACCTGCACCCTCACTCGGGATGACCAGCTTGATGGGGAAGCCCTTATCAATGGACTTGACGCCGACAAACGCGAACGATGCACCGACCGCGTATTCACCAACTCTGGTCAATTTACAAGGTTTGGAGCCGGACTTGATGTACTGGCCCATGTTTTTGTCCAGGTCATGGAGGAACTTCCAACCGTCTTCTTCGCCCATCATCTGTAGAAGACTGGAAATCTGCAGATAGCCCGTGCCGGAACTGGCCGGGTTAGGCATAATCAGTTGCCCTTTGTACACTGGATTCAATAGATCTTGCCACGAACTCGGCATGGGTAGATTTTTCTGGGCCAGAACCTCTGTATTGACGCAGAAAGCCGCAAAATAACCAGTCGTCGCAAACCACTTGTTTCCCGGGTCTACAAAGTTGGAATTCACCTTGTCGATACCCGCAGGTTTATAGGACTCGAGCATTTCCATGATCCGGGAATCAACCATCTGGGTTACAGCCCAGCCCCAGATTATATCGTGCTGTGGATTACTCTTTTCGGCCAGCATTCTGGCTCCTAAATCCCCGGTGGACAGGCGTAGCATGTTCACCTTAATGCTAGGCTCGACTTTAGCGAAGGCTTCCAGATAAACCTTTGCATCATCTTCTTCTAAAGATGTGTAAACCGTGAGTTCTCCGGCCTTTACGGTGCTAGAAAACGCTAGAGCAACCATCGCCAATGCGGCGAAAAAACTACTGTATTTATGTTTCATACTATTTCTCCCTGGTAATTATTATTTGAGAGGCGGGGCATTAGGTCGGACTGAGATGACAATCATTAATAGGGTAATAGAAAACCGAAATAGGGCTCTCTATGAGTAACAATGAGACTCACTCCTGTCCCGAAGCCTCCCTCGAATTCTTACGTGCAAGAACCGTGCTTGTATTTTACACAAGTAGACAAGATATCATCATCAATTTTTGTTGTACATTCAACATATTTTTTGCAATTGCAACATTTTGGTGCAAACACTCTTATGTTGGTTTCATAGTTTGTTTACCCAATTATCCCGCTTAACATATATGCCCAAGGTGGCTTATCACCTCGATGCAGTACTTGTTGGTAGGTCCAACAATGTGGGACAAACTCATCTTGCCTGACCGCCCAGAGAAGCAGAAATGTTATGAGTTTTCCTGTCGCTGCCTGTACAATACAAATCTATTGATGTGACTTTGTCATTCGATAGTGTCTAGTATACCTATCTGCTTCAATAGAAGAACTGTTCCAGTGTCGGATTTGCTGGAAATGAGTGCAAAGTAGAGGTTCATGGCGCAATTCCATAGAAGCCCCACGTACGGCGAGACCGTTGCAGGCACTGGTGTGTTGGCCAGCGCCGCCAGTGGTGCCCAGGATTTTATTGTTCAGAACGGCGGGGACCCAGACAGTATTTTTGGTAATGCAGGTATTGATCCTGAAGATATTGGGCCAACCACAAATATTAGCTTAAAATCTTACTGTGGCCTTTTCGAGACTGCTGCCAAGGCCACAAAAAATGACAATATCGGCCTTTGGTTCGGCCAACAATTTGGTGCCACAGAACTGGGGTTAATCAGCTATGTCGCGATCCATTCTCAGAACATGCACGATGCATTGCTCAATTTTGTCAATCTGTTTCCCTATCACCAGCAATCAACCGAGTTATCTCTGACAGAATCGCGGGGGCTGTTAAGCCTCAACTACCGTATCTTTGATGGTCACATTCTCGAACGCAGGCAGGATGCAGAATTGTCACTTGGCATGTTCCTGAACATTTTTCATCATTGTCTTGGGCCAGCGTGGGTTCCTGAAGAGGTTCACTTTGAACATCCGCAGCCCCAGGATTGGCGTGACCACGACAAAGCTTTTCAGGCACCTGTGTTTTTTGGTCAACGGGCCAATTCATTATTGTTCAAAAAGGAAAGCTTGAACACCAATATGCCGACAACGGATCCACAATTATTGCAAGTGTTGATCAAGTGCCTCCGACAAGTAGGGTTTCAGTCCGACGAGCCTCATTCCGTTTATGACCAGATCAGAGACTTCCTGCTGCTCAAGTTACCCGAAGGATGCCCCACACTGAAACAGACCGCTGATGCTTTGAACATGCCATCGTGGACGATCCAACGCCGATTGGAATCCATGAACAAGAGCTACAAGGAGGTGGTTATGGGTACACGGCAAGAACTGGCGTTGTCGTATTTGAACCAACGCCACCTGCAACTTACCGAGATTGCCTTTTTACTCGGGTTCTCCGAACTCAGTGCCTTTACCCGTGCCTTCAAACGCTGGATGGGCATATCGCCGAGCCAGTACCGTCACCAAATCGATAATTAGACTTAGCCGAACTTAGCCATGTAAATTTCTGCCAGGTCGCAGGACACGTCGGTGTACTCGTCCCCGAGAGACTGAGCTAAGTCCGTTTCCGAGTGCGAGCCCATCCAAGCCAGAATTAGCATACGTCTAAGCATCAGGAATGTTGGGATTTCATCTTCTTCCGCCTGAGACATTTCCTCTTCCCGTCGGTACCCTTCCAGCCACGCCCCAATCAGGTCCGGCACGTCGGGGCGTTCCTCGATAAAGCTAAGCGCCGTCGCAAGATCGTACAGGTACCAGCTAATACCGCTGTCATCAAAATCAATAACTCGTGTATCGCCATTATGGATGAGCAAGTTCGCCACCCGCATGTCTGCATGAACCAGTCCATATCGGTCGGGTGCGGTTCCAAATTTGTTGAGACGATCGCTCATGCATGAAACTAGGCGGGTGAATAACTGGTTTCGTTCATTATTCAGGTTTGGGCCATAGTACCAGTGCCCCCAGTGAGGGGCACCGCCAAAAGCGGTATCCACGTTCCAGTGGAAACGCTCGAAGCCATCCGGCAGGGTCCAGTTACGGGCATGGCGATGCATACGGGCAGTTGTCTCGCCAAGATTGGGGAATGATGGCAACAGGTTGTCTTCATCCGGTTCTTCGCCAGCTAAGTATTCAAAGAACACACATTGTCGCCCCTCAGGAACATCATCTGTGGTGATGAACTGAATTCGATCGTCACTGCAGCCAGGCAAGATTTGCGGGGTGTGTACACCTGCTTCGTTGCGCAGAGCATCAACCCAGGTCAGCTCTGACTTGATGGCCGCGGGTGAATGGTAATCGATGCGATGTATACGGAGGATCTTTCGTTCGGTGCCAGCATCGTCGCTAAGTAGATATGTTGTATTTTCGGAATGATTGATCAGTCGAGGAGTTAATACCACGTTAGAGTCAACAAGGCCTGATGCCTTATGCGCCACACTTTCCAATCGCTGTAAGAGGGCATCTTGCCCCTCATTACCATGTGCAGTCGTCACAGTCTTCTCCCTTTTTTACAGTGACAGGCCCATTAGCCCGGCAAGCTCTTCACACGACATGACGTGGCAATAAATCATGTTGATCACTTCGAGCTCTTTGTCGTGCAATTCATGATCACCAGCAGCACAACAATCTTCGACGACAATAACGTTAAAGCTTTCATCAGCCAGGCTGCGAACCGTGGATGAAACGCATTGATCGGTGAAAATACCAGCAACAATGACGTTCTTGATTCCCATATTCTGCAGGACCAGCCGAAGGTTCGTGCCGGTCAGGGCACTGTCCGTGGTCTTACACACAACAATTTCTTCATCTTCAGCGCTCAGTTCGTCAATGAACTGGGATGAATGTGTCTTATGAGGCATGAGGAGATAGTTCCACCCCGGCTTCTTCTGGCTCAAGGAGCGGTCCCGTCCATCCGATTTTAGACAAGCGATGCGGGCGAACATGGTTTCCACGTCGCTGTTACGACAGGCGCGTAGCAGTTTCTGTGTGGTCGGTATAACCGTACTATGCATACGATCATGAAACGGGGACCACAGGTCATAGGTGGCCTGCTCGTCTGTGCTAAGGCTGCTTCGGGTCGGGCGGTCCATATATTCGTTCTGAATATCGATCGTCAGCAGAGCCGTTTCGTGGTGAAGCAGTTCAGGGTCTTCCGGTTCTGGTGCGCCTTGATAGTAGAGCGATCGATAGGCTGTTTTCCAGGGCATGGCGGTGTCTTTCATTGTGAACGAATTAGGTTTTTTGGAAACTCCGAAGGTTATTCCAAGGCCTCGAGCGATTCAGGCAGGGTCTGTCCGCCATCAACCACAATAGTCTGTCCAGTAATGTAATTTGCTTCCTGTGAGGCAAAGAACAGCGCGGCATAGCCGATATCCTCAACCACACCCAGCCGCTTCAATGGAATGGAGTTAGCCATCGTTGCCAGATAATCCTCGCCCAGGTCATCTAGGCCCTCAGTCGCAATGTTACCGGGTAGCACGCTGTTCATGGTAATGTTGTATTTTGCCGTTTCAATGCAGGCCGTGCGCATGAACCCCAGTTGAGCGGCTTTGGATGCGCCGTAATGGCTCCACCCCGGAAAACCTGTAATTGGACCAGTAATTGATGACGTCAGAACAATTCGTCCATAGTCATTTTTCTTCATGAACGGTAGGCAGGCTTTCACACCCAGAAAATTGCCCTTGATGTTTGTATTCAGAACCATTTCGAATTCGGATGGGTCCATATCTTCAATAAGGGTCTGAGGATAGACACCAGCATTCGCACACAAAACATCGATACTGCCGTAACGATCATTACAGGCCGATGCCATGGCTTGTTGTGAGTCCCAGTCGGAGACATCGCTAGCGAAGACTGACACATCACCACTGCCAAACGTTCTCAGTTCTTTTGCTGTAGCCTCAGCATCCGTTTCATTGCGTGAAACAATCATGATGTTAGCACCGTGTTTGGCAAAAACACGGGCAATGCCTTTTCCGATGCCCTTGCTTGCGCCCGTTACAATGACTGATTTTCCGGAAATTGGTGTCAGCATGATCGTCTCCTTATATCAAAATTGATTGTCGTTGATCTTCATTCGTCACTGATGGCAATACCAACTTATGCAGCAAATCGCCGCTTCTGGCGCATCTTGTAGAGTGAATAAAGGATGTACATAACAAACAGGCTGATCGCCGCACCAGCCATCATCAAAGAGCCCAATGTGGGCACCATCGGCGTGTATCCCGACACCATCTTGGCATACAGCCATTCCGGCACGGTCTGATCTGCGCCCGTTGTAAACAACGACAACGGAAAGTTCCCCCATGAAAGCAGGAAGGCGAAAACGCCACCTGAAATCAGGCCCGGCGAAAGGACTGGGATGGTCACATCTCGTAATGTTTGCAGGCGTGTTGCGCCCATATCCATAGCAGCTTCTTCCAGTGCAGGATCAAAACTGTAGACTTGGATAGATACAATCAGTGTAACAATGGGTGTAATCCATATCATGTGGGCAAAAACGGCGGTCACCCAACTTGTGATGATACCCAGTTCTGAAAACCACAACAGCAACGCCAGGCCCAAAACCGCCTGGGGAAAGAAGATAGGGAGCAAAACAATTTTCTGAAACAGTTTGCGGCCTTTCCAGTCGTAACGGGCAAAGGCCAATGCGCCGAAAAAGGCCAGCACGACGGAACAGATAGTGACGAGTGCGGCAACGCTGAAAGATGTGAATAGCAAGTCGCGAACCGAAAGGGAGGTAAAGGCTTTTTCGTACCAACGGGTGTCCCAGTTCTCCACTGGAAAACTGAAATACCGTTTCCTGGAAAATGATGCCAAAACGACAGATACCATCGGCGTATAAAGAAATATCACAATGCATGCTGTCCAAACCAGGATCAGCGGTTTTGCAAAATTGGTTTTTCCTGCCTGCATTACACCCTCACCGACGACCAATGATGCGGTCGAGATCAATCCGCTTGAACAGGAAGAAGATGAGACAACCCGAAGATGATATCAGCAATAATGAGAGCATCGCTCCCTTCGGCCAGTTCTGGGCAAAGGTAAATGCAGACTCGATATCGTCGGCAATCATGATAACGGCTTGACCGCCAAGAATTTTTGACTCGGCCAGAGAACCCAGCGCCAACACAAACACCAGCAAACTGCCAATCAAGATACCGGGCATGGCAAGCGGCACTTCGATTTCACGGAACACCTGGAAGCGAGATGCACCCAGATCGAATGCGGCTTCCTTAACCGCATTGGGAACCATGGAAAGTCCAATAACCAGTGGAAACAGCATGAATGGCAGGTAGACGTAAACCAGACCGAGAATAATAGCTGGAACCTTATAAAGAATACTGGGTAGATGGATACCAAACAGATATTGCAAGGATCCGTCGGCAATACCGTTCTTGAGCAGGAACAAGACCCAGCCAAACAATCGAATGTTTTCAGACACCAGTAACGGCACCGCAATGATCATGGTAACCAGGTTGGCCCATGGGCCAAACATTTTTGCCATACCGTAGGATACCGGATAACAAATCACTAATAGGATTAAAACAGTAATGGCAGCCAAACCTACCGACCACAGAAAAGAAATGTAGTAGCTATCGCTGATAATCGAAATAAAATTTGCCAGCGTCGGCGTGCCGGTCAGCGAGAATGTACGCGGTGGCATAAAACTGTAACCGGTAACCATCAATAGTGGGCCAATAAACCCAAGCAACAAAAGAATTGAGATTGGCACGGCGGCTCGCACGCCCGGCTGCATCAACCATCTAATCATATCTGATGGTATCCTCTAGGCTGTGCAGAAACTGTTCTGTGTAAGTGAATAACCATAATTTCAACGCACTCAATCGCTCACCAGGATGGCATCTTCGGACTGCCAGCCAATGTAGACCTCGTCATCCAATTTTCCTTCATAAGGCTCGTCCTGCAATCGCTCCACCAGCCATTGATATTGATCAGATTTACTCCTGATCTGGTATTGGATGCGTGATCCCAGTGAGTAGTCATTAAACACCGTACCATGAACCCTGTTCGGTAGATCCTCAGCCGGTCGACCGATCTTGACGATTTCGGGGCGAATTATCAGGTAGCCCCGTTCAAAATTATCGGGCTCGCGGGCCACGGTAAATTCTGTGCCATCTGACAAAGAGCGCACATGCTTCTCACTTACGCGCTCAACTTCGATGGTATTAACCTCGCCCATAAATTCGCCCACAAATTTGTTGCGTGGGGCGTCATAGATTTCCGCAGGCGTGCCGACCTGGATCATTTCACCTGCATTCATGATGCCGATACGATCACTCATGACCATGGCTTCTTCCAGCGAATGCGTGATGTAAACAAAGGTCTTTTTTGTTTCGCGGTGGATATCTTTCAGTTCTTTCTCCAGCGTCTTGCGCAAGCGGAAATCAAGTGAACTGAGTGGTTCATCAAAAAATAGAATGTCGGGGTCATAAGCCAATGCCCGCGCCAGCGCGATTCGTTGGCGTTCGCCGCCAGAACATTGGTTGACGCCTTTCGAGTAGTACGCCAAAGGCAGACGCAATTGAGCCAACAACTCGTCAGCACGCTCGCGGCGCTTGCCAGGTTCGACACCAGCAATCTTCATGGGAAATTCAATATTTTCCCCCACAGTTTTGTGCGGGAACAATGCCAGCGACTGAAAGACCATACAGGTCGGTCGTTTGTTAGCTGGCACATCGTTGATCCGTTGCCCACGCAGGATAATATCCCCCGAACTGGGGCGGTCCATGCCAACAAGCATACGGATCATCGTCGTTTTGCCGCTACCAGAGGGTCCGACAATAGTGAAAAATTCTCCATCCCCGATATCGAGATTAATATCGTCTACTGCGGTGAAATCACCGAATTTTTTGACGATATTCCGAAGCTGGAGAACAGGTTCGCTTATTTCACTACTCATCAAACCCCCTGGGTCGCGTCATCTTAATTAACAGTACTTTTCTTTTATCAATCAATTCGCAGGCGAGCGATCTAGCTTTCCCGCTCGCGCTTGGCTGCTGAATAGATATCATACATTTCCGCATAGTCGGGATTGATATCGTAATCAGTCGAGTTTGACATTTCCTCTTCCAGCGTATCCCACTGAATGGCATCTAGCTCATCTTTGTTGAACTGCGCCATCACTTCCTTGGAACCCATCTGGGTTACAGGGTTGTAGGTGCCTTCTGCGAACGCCACCTTCTTGGAAACTTCCGGGCGCTGTACATAGGCCAGGAAGTCTTCGGCGATGGTTGACGGGTTAGGATTGTTCACCAATGAGGTAAGCTCAATCCACACAATGCCGCCTTTGCCATTCATGGGGCCGGATTTAGGCGTGATGCCACGAACCTGCTTGGAACCGTCAAAACGGGCCGGAGAGGCTGTGTAGGTACCACCGGTGAAGTAAGCGTCGATTTCACCGTTGATCAACGCCAGGTTCATGGCAACCAGATCATCCGTCAACAATTTCGCACCGTTGAAAATCTGTTTACAAACTTTGGCATAAGCATCGATTTCGGCTTTGGAGTGTGATTTGAACGGATCAACGCCCGCTGTCACACACATATGATAAATGTTCCAGTTATCATATGTGAGGATGCCGTACTTACCCTTCATGGCAGGATCAAGGAAGATGTTGAATCCTTGATCTTCACCCATGGCGCGGGAAATTTTATCGGTATTAACAACAAAGTTGAACGGACCAAAACGCTGGGTCATACCCAACAGGTGTTCCCCGGTTTTATCCATGGCCCACTCGTAAGGTGCATGGAAGGCGGGCATCATGTCGTTAAACATCGGATCGAAACGATCCCGATCCAGTTCCTTGATCAGACCTTCTGGCCACATCATTTCGCGAGCCCACGGGTTATTCAGGTTGATCAGGTCCCAAACCTTGGTTTCACCGGCGCGCAACCGGTTCACAGCATCCGGATCAGATGTCAAGCCCTCGGCACGAACCTTTGCACCGGTTTCACGGCGGAATGGGTCAAGGACGTCATCGGAATTGTAACCTTCCCAGCAGTAGATATTCAGTTCATCGGTGCGCGCGGCGTTTGCTATGCCGGGGAATGCCCCACCGTGCGCTGCAGCGAGCGCAAATGCGCCTGTTGTTTGCAGAAAATTTCTTCTGTTGAAGCCACTCATTTTCATCTCCCAAAATATTTAAACCAGGCTGTCGAAAATCATTTTCGACAAAAACATGCCTACGTTCTACTACATCATGATGCACCGGGTAACGACGCGCCACTTGACCGCACAAAGCAATATTTTGACCTTCGATCCGAAAATGCGATTTAACCTTACATCGTCAGACAAGATATAATGGATTGCCTCACCCGTTCACCGCCGACTTTTAATCAGTCGGATAAGGCGACGTTAACGCAGCGTTTTGTGAAGTTCAACATAATTATTGAAAGTGCCACATTTAAAGAGTAGCGTCTCGGATACACCAACTTGCTGGAGATTGCACAATGGATTTTATTTTTATGTTAACACGCGGCGATAAAACGATCTTGGATGGAATAGAAGTTATTGATACAATTGCGAAATGTGGTGTTACGCACATTGGTTTCAAGGATGTGGGTGTCGACAAACAGACGTTAATTTCTTTAACCGATCGAATTCGGGAAATTGGTGCCACCTCCTACATTGAAGTTGTGAGTACCACATCTGAAGATATATACAATTCACTGGCTGTGGCGGCCGAATTGGGCGTCGATCGTGTTTTAGGAGGACAAGATGTAGGTCAGGCCCTCGATATACTCAAAGATTGTGGGGCTGAATATTACCCGTTCCCGGGAAAGCCAGCGGGCCACCCAACCAAACTGGGCGGTACGCCCGACGATATTGCCCGCGATTGTGAAAACATGATGGCCACCGGATGCGCTGGCGTAGACCTGTTGGCGTACAGGGCAACGGACTGTGATCCGCTTGATCTGGTGCGAGCCGCTAAAGGCTCAATGAATGGTGGTTATCTAATTGTGGCGGGCAGCGTGGACTCGCCTGAGCGAATTCGCGCACTGGCAGGTGCCGGTGCTGATGCCTTTACCATTGGAACCGCTGTATTTGATGGCTCGTTCTCGCCCAATAAGGGCGCGATCCAATCTCAATGCCGGGACGTACTGGCCGCTTGTGAGGGGTAACATGACCATTATTGATGATTTGATATCAGGCCGATACCAACACGCGGGTCAGCCAGCACTGGATGTTCTAGCCCGCTCGGTCCATATTCAACCTGACCTAACCGGCAAAGAGGCTGATGTTGTTCGTGCGCTACGTTTCCCTGGCCCTTTCGCGGTTATCAGTGATCCGGATACGCACCGTGTTCTTGGTGGCCGAGTAGAAAAGGCTCTGGCACAACTGGGGGAGACTATTTTTATCAATCTCCCAGCACACCCGCATGCTGATATAGAAACAGCCAATATGGTAGCAGAGTCCACCGCCGATGCCGGCTCAATAATTGCTGTGGGCTCGGGTACGATTAACGACCTTTGCAAATATGCTGCGGCAAAGAATGGTATCGAATGTGCCGTATTTGCCACCGCACCATCTATGAATGGCTACACTTCGGTTAGCGCCGCCATCACTGTTGACGGCCTCAAAAAATCACTGACTACAGTGGCCCCTGTAGGTGTGTTTATGGATTTACAGGTTCTTAGCGAAGCGCCGAAACGTATGATCCAATCCGGCCTTGGCGACTCCGTGTGTCGGCCAATGGCGCAGGCAGACTGGTTAATGAACCATATTCTATATAACAGTACCTATAATACACTACCTTTTGACTTGCTGATGGCCGAGGAAGGACCTCTATTAGCCAATGCTAGCGCTTTGGTAAACAACGATATGTTGGCCGTCGGGGGGTTGGCGAGAACGTTGATCCTGTCCGGGATGGGCATGACTATTTGTGGTGGTAGTTATCCGGCGAGTCAGGGTGAGCATCTGATCAGCCACTATGTTGAAATGATGAGGCCAACGGACATGCCTGATTCGTTCCATGGAGAGCAAATTGCTGTAACGACTCTGATCATGGCACGATTACAGGAACGCATACTAGCCGGCGGCGTCCCAAAAGTATCGCCAACAAAGATAAATGAAGCGTCTATTCTTGCACACTTTGGCCCTTCGATCGGTGCGGCGTGCTGGCAGGAATTTACCCACAAACACCTAGATGAAGAAGGTGCGGATCGATTGAATGCCCGTCTGGCAGAATGCTGGCCCGAAGTCGTTAAACGGGTCTCTGCTATTTCCGTACCGTCTGAAACAATTGCTACCGCGCTGGGCGACGCTGGGGCCCCCACCAGTTACGCAGACATTGGCCTTGATCGTAGTTTCATTTGCGAAGCAATCACTTATGCCCGCACCATACGGAACCGTTATACATTTCTTGATCTGGCCGATGATAGCGGCATGCTGACCGCTGAAGATTTAATCTGAGGGTAACTGACAAAAATGAACCCCATTGCACAATGCCCTTTAGAAACACTGAAATCGGTGAAGTATGTCCTGTGTGACATCGACGATACGCTCACTTGGCAGGGAAGCCTGCCGGCTGTGGCCTATTCAGCCATGGAGCGACTACAAGATGCAGGTCTGATCGTCGCCCCCATAACCGGTCGTCCGGGTGGCTGGTGCGACCATATTGCTCGCATGTGGCCGGTGGACGGCGTGGTCGGTGAAAATGGCGCCTTTTACTTCCACTATGACAAACAGAATAAAAAGATGCGGCAACGCTACTGGCGGTCGGATGCGCAACGCAAAATGGATCGGGATAAACTGAACGGGCTGGCAGATACGATTCTGACAGCGGTACCCGGAGCCGGCATTGCGTCTGACCAGGCATACAGAGAAGCCGATTTAGCCATTGATTTCTGTGAGGATGTGGAAGCTTTGAGCAATACGAATGTCCAGAAAATCGTTCAATTGTTCGAGGCAGAAGGTGCTGTGGCAAAAATCAGCTCCATCCATGTAAATGGTTGGTTCGGTGACTATGACAAATTGACAATGTGTCGGCGTTTCCTGGATGAGATATTCAATTTCAAGGTGGATGACCATCGCGAAGCTTGTGTTTTTGTGGGGGACTCTCCAAATGATGCGCCTATGTTCGACTACTTCCCGTTTTCCGTTGGCGTAGCTAATATTAGGGAATTTTCAGGCTCGCTTGACGCCGAGCCTAGGTGGATTACCCGCCAGCCCGGTGGATTTGGCTTCGCAGAATTCGTTGATGTATTGTTGGCGGAGATATCGTAGGATTTTTCATGAGTGATCGACTGAGCAAGCCGCAGCGACAAGAACGTATACTCGAACGTCTGGGCAGTGACGTCACGGTTCGAATTTCAACACTCGCAGAACAGTTCGACGTGACCACGGAAACCATTCGCCGCGATATCGATAACCTGACAGACAAAGGTTTGGTGGATCGCACCTATGGCGGTGCGGCAAGTAGATCGCTTTCCAGTGAGCCTGCCATGGAACAACGACGGCTGAAACACGTAGCTGAACGCGAACGCATCGGATTGCACGCCGCGTCACTGATCGATCCAGGTGACGTTGTGATGATCGATGCGGGATCAACCACATTGCATTTTGCCCGGGCGCTAGCATCGCGTGATATTGAGTTAACAGTGTTAACTAACTGCTTGCCTGCTGCCTATGCGCTTGGGCCGGTGTCACGTATTCGGGTAATGTTGTGCCCTGGTGAGTTTAGGGAGACAGAGGGCGGGCTCTATGGGGAAGAAACGGTAGCGTATCTTGATCGCTTCTCGGCTAACAAGGCGGTCATTAGCGCAGGCGGTATTGCGAGCGATGGCGTAACAGACGTTGATTTCCAAGCTAGCGCGGTTAAACGAAAAATGATCGAACGAGCAACGGAATCAATTTTGTTGCTAGATCACAGTAAGTATGATGTTCGCTTGTTCAGCACAGTTTGCCACATATCTCAATTGGATAGCGTGATCGTGGACAGTCCACCGCCCCGTAATTTGGGTTTGACGATACGCGATGCCCGCGTTCAGTTGCTTATTGCCCCTTAGCTCTTTCTTGTTCATGACGGATATATAGGCATGTTTGTTGGCATTGATATTGGCACTCAAAGTTTAAAGGTCGTCGTTGTAGACTCTGCCATGGAAGTGATGGGAGAAGCCTCGACACCATACCAGCCGGACTTTCCGCAGCCTGGTTGGGCGGAGCAGGACCCCGTTCTATGGGAGCAGGCGCTCGCGCCTACAATTGCCAGCGCGCTCGATGCCGCTGGTGTGGCACCAATTGATGTAGCGGCCCTTGGCGTTGGCGGGCAGTTGGATGGTTGTATCGCGGTTGATGGGAACAACAAGCCCCTTTACCCATGCCTAATCTGGATGGACCGGCGTGCCGAGCAGGAAATTGAAGGGTTGCCGGTCGAGCAAATACGGGACCGTACAGGCGTAATTACGGATGCGTCCCATCCGGCAGCAAAGATCCGCTGGCTACAGCACAATTTGCCCAATCCTGAGCACATACACCTTTTTCATTTCCCGGTTTCCTATCTGGTTCACAAGCTTACGGGTCGTGCCGTCATGGATCATGGCTTGGCGTCAACAACCATGTTGTATTCACTAGATAACCGAGATCTTGACCCATGGTTGCTTGACCTGTTCAGCATCGATCGAGGGCACTTGCCGAACATCGCAGATGCCGAGTCCTGTGCAGGTAGTTTGTCGCGCGAGGGTGCGGCGCTATGTGGCTTGCCAACAGGCATTCCAGTAGCCGTTGGAACAGGTGATGATTTTACGACCCCATTGGGAGCTGGGATCGTACAACCAGGCAAAATGACCTGCGTTCTGGGAACGGCTGAAGTCGTAGGAGCCTTGCATTCTCACCCCGTTATCGACAAAACCGGTTTGGTTGAAACTCACGCCTACGCAGGCGAATCCTTTTTTATCGAGAACCCGGGCTGGTTATCGGGTGGAGCCCTTACCTGGTTACGCAATCTGCTCAGGCTTGACGATTTTGTGGAACTTGATTCTTTGGCTGAAATCATCGCGCCGGGTTGTGACCAACTGACTTTTCTTCCTGCATTGAACGGGACCATGGCACCAGAGTGGGTCGCGTCGGCTCGGGGGTGCTTTTATGGGCTAACGCCGGCACACAGTTCTGGGCACATGGCCCGTGCGACCTTGGAAGGTACGGCCTTCGCCATGCGGGATGTGATGGAGCGCTTGAACAGTCTCGGTGTGGACGTGACAAGTATCGTGGCGTTAGGAGGCGGTGCCAAGAGTCGCCTGTGGACGCAGATCCGTGCCGATATGACGGGCTTGCCCGTGGAGATACCTGTCTTGACCGATACTGCCCCCATGGGCGGTGCGATCCTTGCGGCTGTCGCAGCTGGTGTATATCCGGATGTTCCGTCCGCCGTGACCAATGTTGGTTCTGTTGCGTGCGTAATAGAACCGGACCCCGCTTGTAAAGCACAGTACGACGATGCCTACGCTCGATATCATTTGCTGTTTGAGAGTCTTCGGCCACTCTATTGAGGATGATCAGGTGCCGTGAAAGGCGACTCCATTGGCCTTTAGCTCTTTGAGCAGTAACGCGTCAGGTTTCCGGTCACTTACTACCATATCCAGATCGGATAAGGTGCAGATTTGTTCCAAACCGGTTTCATTGAACCGAAAATGATCGATCAGCAGCATCTTGTTTGCTGACTGCCCAATCATTGTGCGCACCGTCCATACGGTTCTCGAATCCGCTTCCCATACGCCGCCCGCTGACAACCCATCGGCAAAGAAGACCACCAAATCGGATGAGAACTTCGAAATGAAATCAGTGGTTTCATGTCCCCAGGCAAAGCCCTCCTGTCGGTCCACCTCTCCCGGTGCCAGCATCACTCGGATAGTATCGCTTTTGGCCAGTTTGAGCGCTTCCTGCACACCATTCGTTATAACGGTCAGCCGTTTTGAGGTCGTGCTGAGTTCTTCTGCAAACAACAGCGCCGTGGTCCCCGGCCCCAGCATTATGACCATGTCATCGTCGATAAGGGTGTGTGCCCGCCGCACAATGGCGCGGCGCTCCCTCAGGTGCCTATCCTTGCGGGCAACAAAGCTCAATGTATTGCCGGCAGGCAGGAAGGCAGCACCCCCATAGCGTCGCTGCAATCGGCCTTCGTCGCACAGGGCGTCAAAATCCCGCCGGATGGTTTCTCGCGATACATCGAACTTTGCGGCCAGGTCACGGATCAGGATGCCGGGATCACGGGTGATTTCTACGATCAACCGCTCGCGTCGTTTCTCCTTCTTGCCTTCCGCCATAGATGAATACGCCTTTTGGGTTCTGTCTGGGTTGATTGTTGATCGTTCGCGCACCTTATGTCCAGTTTCATTAAAGTGGCATGAAACATTAATGTTGCATATGCCATATTTATATTGCTACACTCTTAGCAACATTCAAAGCAGGGCTACTTATCATGAGTCAGCAAAAAGACGAATTTCTAGAGCGCTCGAAGACCTTTTGGAACCCTAATAAGACCCAATTTTGGCAGGATGCCGGGGTCGATCTCGTTATTGATCGCCGCGAAGACTATCACCTGTACGACATGGACGGGAAGCGTTTGATTGATGTCCACCTAAATGGTGGCACATACAACTTAGGACACCGAAATGCCGAATTGCTGGAAGTCCTCAATGCTGGTGGACGGCGCTTCGACATGGGAAATCACCATTTCCCAGCATTGGCGCGGACGGCTCTTGCCGAAAAACTAGCCGAATGCACACCGGAGGGACTGCAATACACAATCTATGGGGCTGGCGGGGCCGAGGCGATTGAACTCGCCATTAAATCCGCCCGAAATGCCACGCAGAAGCGAAAGATCGTTTCCATTGTCAAGGCGTACCACGGCCATTCTGGGTTGTCGGTCAAGGCCGGTGATGAGCGGTTCTCGAAAACCTTTCTATCAGAAGATCTATTGGATGAGTTTGTGCAGGTGCCATTCAATGATCTGAGCGCCATGGAAGATGCGCTGAAGGGTCGTGATGTCGCTGCTGTCATCATGGAAACCATTCCAGCGACCTATGGTTTTCCTATGCCCCACGAGGGTTATCTCCCTGAGGTCAAGAGGCTCTGCGAGCGTTATGACTCCCTGTATATCGCTGACGAGGTCCAGACGGGCCTTATGCGGACTGGTTCCTTGTGGGGCATCACGAAATACGGTGTCACGCCAGACATCATGGTTATAGGTAAGGGTATTACTGGCGGCATGTATCCCATCTCGTGTTGTGTGGTCAATGAGCGGGCGGGGCAATGGCTCAAGCAGGATGGCTTTGCTCACATGTCAACGGCCGGTGGTGCTGAACTCGGCTGTATCGTTGCCATGAAGGTCCTGGAAATCACCCAGCGACCGGAAGTGGCTTCCATGGTCACTTACATTTCTGATTATGTGCGTGCGGGTCTGGATGAAATCAGAGCTCTCTATCCCGATTTCTTTATTGGTATCAGGCAGAACGGCGTGATCATGGGATTGGAGTTCAATGATCCGGAAGGTGCCAAGCCTGTCATGCGACACCTTTACGAACATGGTGTCTGGGCAATATTTTCAACGCTGGACCCCAGTGTTCTGCAATTCAAACCCGGCATTCTCATGACTCAGGAAATGTGTGAGGAAATGTTGCGCCGTGTTGAAGTCGCCGTTGGATTGGCCCAGCGCGAAGTATTCGGTGAAACCCGCCGGAGGGTCGCCTAATGACTGAGAGTGCATCAGTTCTGATCGATATTACGGACTCACCCGCAGCATTGAACGCGCAGGTGGGTATGGTTCTGGAACGTGCCCGTTGGGCGTCACAGGTTTATCAGCGCTATGATCGTGACGCAACGTTGGCGATCACTGAAGCTGTCGCCCGTGTCGCCCACAGTAAAGCAGCGGAATATGCGGAATGGGCCGTTCGTGAAACGGGCTTTGGTGTCGTTGAGCACAAGAAGCTAAAAAACGAACTCTCCAGTCTTGGGTTACTGGACTATTACCGAAACTGGGATTTTGTTAACCCGCGCATTGATGAAGAGCGCAAGATTATCGAAATTCCACGCCCCGCAGGCGTTGTCTTCGCCCTTGCGCCGTCGACTAACCCGGTCGCGACGGTTTACTTCAAGGTGATTTCGGCTTTGTTGACCCGCAACGCTATTGTCTTTTCGCCGCACCCGGCAGCGCTTGAATGCTGTACGGATGCCCTTGATACGTTGACGGCCGCCGCGATTGAAGCTGGTGCACCAGACGGCATCATTCAGGTCGTCCGCAAGCCCACGGTCCCCCTGATCGAAGCATATATGGGTTCAGACAAGACAGACGTTACGCTGGCGACAGGTGGCTCGGCCATGGTTCGGGCGGCGTATTCGTCCTCGAACCCTGCAATCGGAGTTGGACCGGGCAATGCGCCAGCATTTGTAGACGCTACGGCAGACATAAAACAGGCAGCGCAGAACCTTATTGAAAGCAAGTCGTTCGACAACTCAATTTTGTGCACCAACGAGTCTGTGGTTATTACATTGCAGAGTGTGGATGATGGATTACGCCGGGCCCTCAAGTCCGCTGGCGCACATATGTGTTCTGAAGAAGAAACCGACGCCTTGCGGCAGTATCTTTTCCATGAACGTGGTTTCAACGTAGAAGCCATTGGCCGCGACGCCAGTTGGATCGCAAGCCAGGCCGGCTTCAAGATCAGTACACGTGCCACGGTTCTGGTCGCCCCGATCACCAAAATTGGTGTGGATGAGGCCCTGTCGCGCGAAAAGCTTTGCCCTGTACTGGGGTATTATGTGGCCAGTAGCAACGATCAGGCTATTGCCCAGGCGCGTGGCCTGCTGAGAATGTCCGGTGCTGGCCATTCTGCCTCAATTCATAGTCAGGACGCGCAGGCGGCTATTGATTTTGCCTCTGCCGTAGAAACCTATCGGGTTGTCGTTAACGCGCCTTGTAGTCAGGGCGCTGCCGGGTTCGCTACGAATCTGCCACCATCCTTTACCATTGGAACCGGGTTCTATGGTCGCAGTTCCATTGGTGAAAATATCGGACCGCAACATCTGCTGCACTGGACCAAGTTGGCTTACAATAACGATCCTGCAGAAACCATGGGTGACTACACAACAACGCAGGTTCATCACAAGGGTCCGTTGGTCAAGGCTCCGGCCGATGGCATTAGTGGTTATGGCGGTGGTCGAAGCCCGCAAGTAGCACCACAATCCTCACCTGTGTCTCAGGGTGCTGGATCTTCCCAAAATATTTCACGTGATGAAATTCGCCAAATTATCGTCGAAGAACTTCGCGCAGCATTAAAGGCATAACAATGGCTGAACTACGGTCCTCCATCTTCATTGATCAGCTCCAACCGCAGACGCTGTGCTATATCGCCAGTTGGATGCGGGGGACTTTGCCACGCTCCAACATGGCAGCTCAGATCATCGAAGTGGCACCGGGGCTGGATATTGAAGCGCTTACGGATATTGCCTTGAAGCATTCCAACGTGGGTGGCGGTATCTTGGTTGTCGAAAGGCAGTTCGGTTATCTGGAGTTCCACTCCCGCTCGCCAGCCGAGGTTAAAGCATCGGCAAGCGCTGTTCTCGATACCTTGGGAGCCCGACCAGAAGATGCACTTAAGCCACAAATACTGGCATCAGAGATTTTGACCCGTATCGATGCGCAACATGCATTCCTCATCAACCGTAACAAACTTGGTTCTATGGTCATTGAGGGAGAGTCGCTTTTTGTGCTGGAAATGCAGCCGGCATCCTATGCCATCATTGCCTGCAATGAGGCTGAAAAAGCATCAAATATCAAAGTTATCGATTACCGTATGATTGGAGCCAATGGGCGACTGTATCTATCGGGAAACGAGGCAGAAATTCGAAATGCACGCGATGCAGCCGTTGACGCCTTGCGTAATCTTGGCGCGAATTAGGAGCCCGAAGTGGAAAGGACCGAAATACGTTCCCTGATCCGTTCTGTTCTCGCTGATGAACTGGGACAACATCAGGCAAAAACATCACCAACGTCGGCATCGACACAGGAAATGGTAAGACAGGAGAAAGTCAGAATTACGAACGATCAGGAGTTGGCAGCTTTTGTAAAACGCATCGCAACGGCATCACGCGATGAACAGACGCGGGCTGACATGGCAGCAGGGCGACATGCATTCAAGCTCGATAAAGGAACATCGCAAATGCATGACGCCCAACGGTCACCAGCGGAATCGTCGCGGGCAGACCGAGTTACCGGTTTTGACAAAGGGTTTATTAATGAGCGTCAAATTGACGCACTGAATGACGATATCGAAGTTGTTTTGATTAACAAGGCTGTACGCTTCACACCCTTGGCAAAAGATAAGCTGAGGCAACGGGGCATCAGGATTGAAAGGAAGGCGTCATGATCAGAGGTCGCGTAAAAGGCCGGTGTTGGGCCACAAAACGAATTGATGACATGCCGCAGGGTGCATTGCTCGATGTGGAGTTAGAAAATGGCACCGTCCTAATTGCCTATGATCCACTTGGTTGTGGTGTGGGCGAGCAGGTGATGATTACACAAGGGTCTGTTGCCGCTGGCTACTTTAAGACGGTAAAGGCGCCTATAGATGCGCTGATTATCGGATCACTCGACGAAGACGAATAGCGGCAGCCAAAGAAAACACGACAATATTATAAACCACACGACTTTAACTACTTGATGGAGAAAACGTTATGTCAAACCAAGCAATCGGAATGATCGAAACCAAGGGATATGTTGCAGCACTTGCTGGCGCAGATGCCATGGTCAAAGCCGCTAATGTAACTATTGTCGGTCGCGAAGAAGTGGGTGACGGTCTTGTCTCTGTCATCATCAACGGTGATGTTGGCGCCGTAAAAGCGGCAACGGAAGCTGGTGCTGAGACTGTGAGCCAGGTAGGCGAACTTGTGTCCGTTCACGTAATCCCGCGTCCGCATCCGGATCTTGGTAACCACTTCGCTACAGCCGTAGCAAAGAAGTAAGCCTAGGCTGATGAACTTGGCTGGCATAACTTTGGTGCCAGCCAAACCAAAATTGGATCGTAACCATGCTGATCCTGTTTGACAGGAGAGTGGGGAACCAGAATGACTGAACTACGCGTATATCTCCCCATTGAAGACCTTCAGCCGCAGTTTGCGGCCTATATGAGCACGCCAACGCGCGCGCGCGGGTACCCGCCATTTGCCGGAGAACACAGCCTGATTATAGAGGTAGCGCCCGCACTTGCGATACACCGGATCGTTGATTTGGCCTTGAAAGCTTCACCGGATATGGAACCGGGAATTCTATTTACCGAACGCCAATACGGACTTCTTGAACTTCATTCTAAAGACAAAGATGAAGTCCATGAGACTGGTAAGGCGATCCTGGATGGCATCGGGGCAAAAGAAAAAGACCAATTACAACCGGTAACGCTGTACACGGATATCATCGAAGATATTGCTGATCAGCATGCAATTATTCTGGATCGCATGCGCAATGCTTCCATGATCCTGCCAGGACAATCACTTCTGCTCTATGAAATGGCACCAGCCCTATTTGCCGCTGTTGCGGCAAACGAGGCGGAGAAAGCAGCGCCAGGTGCTACGATCGTTGATATTCAAATGATGGGAGCGTCCGGGCGGATATTCATGGCCGGAGAAACGGATGAGTTGAGAGTCGCCCAAGCCAGAATCACGAAAGTTCTGGAGTCAATCGAAGGAAGATCCTCTCAGTAGAGGATTTCTCTCGATAATATGCCACTACGATCTACTACTTTGGGATACTCTCTGCTCATTAATCTCAATTCTTTTTGCCCACCAAAGAACTTCATGCCGTCGATCTTACATGAGTTCAGCGAGCATCAAAAAAACCGGGAGATGTACCCTGTTCTGTCCCCGCTCCCTTTTTGTAGTATGGATTAATCTGAATGCCCATTGCAATGCCGCCACAATGGCTTGAATGCATGGCTTCCTTTAGGTTCTCCAAACTTCCGCTAATGGCCGTACTCGGACATGTCCGAAAAGGGCAGAACATTTCTGCTCTGCCCCTGAGTTCAGATATCTACCTTCTCGGAAATATCCAAAGCATCGTCCACTTCAATGCCAAGGTATTTGATAGTGCTTTCAATCTTGGTGTGGCCTAACAGCAATTGAACAGCCCTGAGGTTGCCCGTTCGCTTGTAAATCAATGCCGCTTTGGTGCGCCGGAGTGAATGGGTACCGTATTGAGATGCATCCAAACCAATTCCAGAGACCCATTGTGATACCAGACGCGCGTACTGTCGTGTGGTGAGAAAAACCTCCGGACCACGATATCCTGTAAATAGATAGTCACCTGGTTCCTTTGACAGTCCTTGGAGATATCTATCCACTGCCGCTCGGGTGTGGTCGGTGACTTCGAATTTGACAGGCGTACCTGTCTTCTGTTGTCTGATCGTTGCACGGTGTACTGCATAGCCTTGCGGTGCAATATCCTCAACTTTCAACTTCACTAGATCACAACCACGCAATTTGCTGTCGATGGCAAGGTTGAACAGTGCCAAATCCCGATTACGCCTAGCCAATTGCAATCGTGTTCTTATGGCCCACACGTGTTTGGGCTGCAGTGGTGGTTTTTGACCCATCAATTTTCCCTTGTTCCATGGAAGAAAGGTCGGTTTTGGAAACGTTCTGTCTGTATACATTAATTTACTCCTTAAGTTGGTTGGAAACCTGAGGAGCATGCGTGTACGGTTGGCAACGTAAATACTTCTGCTATTGGGGGTGATGCAGACAGAAATTTGGTTAAGCAGACATGACTGGAACTAGCCAACGGACTAAACCGCTACGCGGTAATTTGAGTTTGCTGTGGAGGCGAGAACGGTAACTGTCATGGCTGACTGTCTGTAGGGTTTTGAGGTTTTACACCTCACCCCCATAGACAGGAGTTTGTCATGACACAAACTGTCTGACGTCAGCGCCTATGGAACAAACTAGCGGCATTGCATAAGAGAGGGTTTCTGGTTCATCGTAATGACCCGTAGGGGAATGAAGATGAAACAGAAATCGCAGACAAGACAGACGGGTGCAGAGCTAACAGATGATCTCGTTCATAAGCATCTAACAGTGTAGGCTACAGCAGACATGATGACCCTGACTGATATTGTGGGATACGCAACTGACCAAATAATATCAGAACAGCTCCACGACTTATCCCATTCCGGTGGTATTGAGTACATCAAGCTTGAGCGCGAAGATACTTTGCGAAAACGACTTCGAGTGACGGGTGACAAGGGTACCGATTGCGCGATCGCGCTTTCGCGTGATATTGCACTCAGTGACGGAGTAGTTCTGCACCTCGACGATCGTAGCGCGATTGTCGTGCGAATGGTGCAAGAACGTTGGCTTTCTGTGAAGCCAGCCAATTCTGCTGCCGCTGTAGAACTTGGATACTTCGCTGGAAATCTCCATTGGAGGGTTCGTTTCGACAGTGACATTTTGATGATCGCGATTGAAGGTCCTGTTGATTTTTATTTGGGTCGGCTGCAACCATATCTCGACAATGGCAGGGCCAAGGTTTTGCCAGATGAATAATTCCTCAGTACTCCTCACCTCTTTGCAACACGGTGACAGTTTCTTCCCCTCGGGTGCCGTTTCTTTCTCATGGGGGCTGGAGACCCTGTTTACCGAGGATGTTTTGACCAACGCTAAC